>JAABUK010003474.1_pt1 | contig 26600 bp, 19 predicted proteins | sample 5559141 | NCBI WGS metagenome assembly JAABUK01 (sample SAMN10711869, study PRJNA513367) | rock metagenome | isolation source: Antarctica rocks | place: Antarctica: Victoria Land, Pudding Butte nord | collected 2016-01-03
CCGATTGTAGTGTATTGTTGAGAAAAGAAAAGAGAAAAGAAAAAACGACGCCGTTGGGCGTTCAATATAGAGAAGCTTGAGATGATCCCATGTTGGGCCCAAGCTTCCCTGGGCCTTTCAGCCAGTAAGGTTGATTGCTGTTTGTAGGAAGTTCCACAGGCAGGCCGAGGCAGGGTACTGCTGGCAGGAAGGGGACATACAATGGACAGAGCGCAACAGTCTGGTCTACCCAGCTGTCTCCTCCCTTGCTGGTCTTGTGGCTGGCATGTTTGGGGTGGGAGGAGGCATCGTTAAGGTATGGGATACATTGGTGCTAACCATAACCCTACTAGATCAATGTGGCTGTTTGTGCTGGAGGGAGGCATCGTCAAGGTATGGGACATATTTTTGCTGACTCCAACCCTACTAGATGCACGTGGCTGGCATGTTTGGGGTGGGAGGAGGCATCGTCAAGGTATGCGACACATTGTTGCTGACTTTAACCCTATTAGATGCACGTGGCTGGCATGTTTGGGGTGGATGGAGGAATTGTCAAGGTATGGGATACATTGTTGCTGACCCTAACCCTACTAGATGCATGTGGCTGGCATGTTTGGGGTGGATGGAGGCATTGTCAAGGTATGGGATACATTGTTGCTGACCCTAACCCTACTAGATGCATGTGGCTGGCCTGTTTGGGGTGGACGGAGTCAATGTCAAAGTATGGGACCCATCTTTGCTGCCCAATACCCTTTCTTGTGCATGCTGCAGAAGGCTGGCATTTGACTTGAACACATCTTCACATACACACCAATTTTTGATCAAGACTCAAAGATGGTATGCGTGCTCTTGGTGATGGCATTGAACCTTTCAATGCTGTACAGTGGCTGCAGAGCTTGCTTTTGTGTCACTGCAGCTGTGCACTGATTGTGTCTACTGTTTCACCTAGCATGTCCAACAGTGTTGCTCACTTGTTTCACTAGCTGTCTGTGCTGTTTCTACTTGTGCTGTCTACTGGCGTTGCCAGTTGATCTTCCAGCGCTGTCTACCATGCTGTTCTGTAATCTTGTACTAGCATTGTCTACTATGCTCTTCTATATTGTTCCACTGGTGCTGTTTGTGACGCTTTTCTGCATTGTTTCATTGGTGCTGTCTGCCATGCTCTCATGTATTCCTTTACAAGCGCTGTCTACCATGCCTTTCTGTATCCTTCTACTGGTGCTGTTTACAATGCTGTTCTGTATCATTTCGCTATTGCTGTCTACCATGCTCTTTGATGTTTTTCTACTAGTGCTGTCCACCATAATGGTTGCTGGATGTGCAGGGTCCACTGATGTTGGAGATGGGAGTGTTGCCAGACGTGGCAGCAGCAACCAGCGCTACCATGATCCTCTTTACCTCTGCTTCTGCCTCCCTGGTCTACCTCAGCTTTGGAGGCATCTCGTAAGCCCCTTACCTGCTTGTCTGATGATAGCAGTAACAACAATAATAGTGGTAACACAAGCCCTCTTTGACTCATGATCTTGCTTGTTCAAACTGATCAAACAACCAAAGTTGAGGCACCTTCAAATTGGAGCTGGTCTTGATGACACATCACGTTTCCCTTGGGCTGTAGGTTGGTGTGTCTATCTTGGCTTGGAGAGTGACTCATTTGCAGGTTGCTTTCCATTGGAACTTCAGCATTCGCTGTCACTACCACATCACCCCAGTAGCATGCATGCTGCCCAAGGTTATTGTTTGTTGCAGCGCCCCAAAGATGAGATGCAAGCTGTCGGAGACAATGCATATGCTGATCAGAGCACCTCCCTGAATGCTTCATGAGCACTTTCCTGAATGCTTCACAAAGATCACAATGTGGTCACATGGTGCAGGGCTGACTATGCCGTTGCTCTTCTGCTTCTGGGGTTTGTGGTGACCCTAGCAGGGCAGGGCAGTATGTACTGGCTGATGAGTCGCTTGCAGCGAAGAAGTATAGTTATAATTGCCATGGCATCCCTGATGCTGCTGGCGACAGCTGTGATGTACTATGAGAGCATCATCACCTTTCTATATGCGCTGCATCATCACACACTCACAAAGAGAGGGCACATTTGCACACACAGGTAGGCCCTGTTTGCTCCTCAGGATGATGTGCATGCAACCTCATGCATATGTTGACGTGCATGCACTGTCTCCAACCTGAAAAGCTGCTTAGAATTTCATAATATCCTACCTTCAAAACTTTGCCCTCTTCACCCCAAGTACATGCTTAACATGCCATGCAGTGCTAGTGAGGACCAGCAGTGCTAGCAAGGACAGCACTAAACTGTCTGCATGGCATGCTGTTGGCAGACGCAAGCAAGCTGCAAACCCATCCAAATTGTTGGAAACTGCAGGCTTTGCACATGTCATATGTTTGCTGAGTCACTGCTGTGGTCCCTGCCATCATAGACCGTGTCTGTTGCGTGCATGCAGGTCTTGATGACAATGGACGGCTTTGCTCTGCTTGCTGTATGGAGCTCAGCCATGATGGCCTTTGGATTTAGTCACAAACCTGAAAGCTCAGCCCATCAGGCAGTCCAAGGCTCTAGCCAGCCAGCCATACCTTTTTGCTACAACCAGCTTTATGAGAAGTTCTCTTCAGCAGAACGAAGCTTGTTCATGGCAAGCCAGCTGACGCTGCATTATATGTTTCCAAGTCTACTCAAGTGCTTGCACGCAATATCATTGCAAAAACGCACTGACGTACGAGCTTTAATTTAAACATGTGACTAAGCATTAGATGTCCTGTTAATCACGTACCTGCAGCACTTAGCTGCAAGGAATATAGTCATCCGTGTTTAGAACACAGATGGTTCGTCTGTCTGTATGCACATGGCATGCTGTTAGTAAGAGCAAGTCATGAGTAAGTTCTGATCAATTGACTTGCAAGTCAGCAATGATTATCTAGGACTCATAAGCTGAGTTAGTAGACTGTTAGCTCATTCCAGAGGTTCTTCATAATATGGAATCACTTAAAGTAAATTTATTGTAGGGCTAATTGCAATTCTATTGCATTTGGCCCTGGGCTGTTGACCGCAATTAGGGGTAGACGGTAGGGCTTAAAAACAGGGCTGATTGACATGACATGGAAGGGCGCTTAGTTTAGATTTCAGTCGCTCAGTTTTACTTCCATAGGCTGGCTATATATATAGCAAGCTATATAGCAAGCCAAACTGCCAGACCTGGGGCAAGCTAAGATCACCCTTCCTGACTTGAGACCTCTCAAGTCTTCCCACTTGTAATCACTCACACACCCTCGCGCTTTGCATAGTGACGCGTCACACTAGGTGTACCCATCATCAAAGCTTCCAAGGTCGACACTGTCGTCAGACATAGCAGGCCGCTGTTTCTGGTGCAAAACAGCTGCAGCTGTCTGGAAGTGATGTTTAGGAAGCTGCTGCCTCCACCTGCAGGTGGCTTCTGGCAGCTGCCAGAAGGCCTTGGAACATGCCTATTGGCGTAGCATTTCGGGATACATGCATACGTGGTCGATGAAAGAAGTTAGACGCAACTGCCATCTCCTTCTTGAAAGAATCTCGCTGTACTGGCGCTCTTAAGCGCGTAAAGCTGATCAGTCTGCAGTCCAACGGTGTGTCACCACAAGTCTTCCGTGCAACAAACACACTAGCGTCTGCGATTCAGACCCACAGCCCGACCCACAGCCCACGGAAAACGGCACAATGGCACGCGTCTCTGCCCTCTTCGTTTTGAGCATGCTCCTTGTGGCGTGCAGCTTCAAAATTGCGACTGCTCGTGAGCTGTCACTGCATGGTACGTACAGCAAGCAAACACAGGCGGTTTCAGCTGAACATTCGATGTGTGTGTTGAACTGGCGGCCGTCTCTTGCATGATAGCTATAGCCGTGCCGTGTTGAGCAGACAAATGTCAGGATGCGCATGCCGAATCTGGTGCCCAGTCTGGTGCCGAATGCTTCCTGATCCTGCGGCGCTCACTAAAGTCCGATGTTGCGTGCAGATGCGGCTCTGGATGCGGCTGGCACGTCGGCGATGAGTCACAGCAGACGCCTCTTGACCGGTGCGTAGAGTCTGCTACCTGTGTTGCACATGTGCAGTGCAGCGTGCCGCACATGTACTGTACTGTGAAAGTGCAGTGTACAGCTGCAGTCGCAACGCCATCGAGCAACGACTTGCATACAGATTTGATCTCTTGTTGAGAAGCTTGGTATGACCCATGTTGGTTTACGGTTGTTTGCAATATTGTCATGACGTTGCACACGCTGCTTCCACAATTTCGAAGCACTCAGTTGGCATGCCTTTGCAATTGCGCACCATTGTTAAAATTTTCAGGCTGCCAGCGCTCATTGATCATTTTCCATAACAAAAGTCCGAAGGCAAAGTAAAAGTTGACCACTGTTCAGTTGCTTCCTGATGCAGAATGCTCTGATGCTCAGACACAAGCTAGTGCTGCCGCCTGCGATATCAACATCAATGACGGCACCCGGTACTTCATTTGTTTGAGTGGGGATGCAGCTGGCGGATGTCGCTCTCAGGAGCTGGGCACTTTCAGCAGTGACTGCACCTCATCTTGTATCATCGGATAGAAGCTAGAAGCATGCTCAGCAGACTGAGTGATGTTTGCACCAAGCACCTCTCAGAGTCTGCTGAAGTTTAGCCAGCATGCTGGGGGATCCACTCCTGACAGCAAAGTGACTGTTACTGCCAGAATAGAAACCTTGCCTTGTTAATGTAGACACACAGCAGTGTAGGTCAGGCATATGCGTTTTCAAAAAGAGCTTCATGAATGATTCCTACTCAAGAAACAGCTTGTATATAACTTCAACGCATGTAATGAATCTGCAGGGCTACAAGCCTACTTGTTCAATGCAAATAGGATGCAGCAACAGGATGCAGTCTGTGAACCTAGTAGTCCTTAAGCTCAACCCTTTGTACTGCCTACAGAGGTATTGCACATGAGTTGCTTTGCTCTAACTACACAAGTGCTTCTGGCCAGAGCCAGAGGCCAAAGATGTTAAATGTGAAAGATCTTGACAAAAACATTGCTATTGCCTGAAATTTGGCAAGCATTCTGGGCGCCTTCAACAATCACAGATCACATCCAGGCTCATCACTGCGCTGTACATGTACATTAAGGGCAGGTTGTGAGTGCTATATGCGAGGTCCTTCACACACCATTGACTCCAAGTTGTGCCCAGTTACTGTAGATGAACTCCACTGGCAGACGGCTTGACAGCATGACTGTCATGCTCTGTCACAACAGCTGGCTGTCAATGCGCCTCAAAACATGCATCTTGCACACTCAGATTTACTCAGATGTATGATTTGAGGAGCAGTCTTAGCCAAGGCCAGCCCATGAGGCTCAGCCTGAAGTAGCAGAGACCCTGCCAACATGCTAAAACTTGGCCATGGCTGGCCAGGCAGAAGCTTGCTCAAGCGCTCATAATAGCCGTCCTTAGCAACAGAACAGGCAGAGCCTATGGACATAGGTGTCAAAGGGCACTTGGCACAAACACAACCAGACAGCCTGAAGCGTCTCTAGGCAGAAGATTATGATTACCTTGGTACTTGCCTTGGCAAGGTAACAGGCCAACTGGCATGAGAGTCGTTGCTGAGACTGAGCTGGACAATGTTGCAATGTGCACTGTTGGAGCAGCAGACAGCCTGAACTTGATCATGCTACTGCAAAGATGAGTTCAGTATTCACTCTATCCATTTTGACCTTGGCTGAGCTGCAACACCTCTGCTGAGTCCACCCCCCCATCCATCCCCCCCCTACCCAGAGGCCCCCAACGTTTACCTTTCTGTTGACCGTGTTTCGCGAAGTGTTCAGTGTGACGCTGTTGGCAGTGATCAGCAAAGTAGCATCATGAGCAAGCCGTTTCTGGATAAGAAGGCAACGGATCAACTGAACCTGTCTGTACTTCGGAGAGTGGATCCGGACACCGAACAAGTAATAGCCCACTGCTGCGGCTGCTGCGGACGCGACGTTGGGCGTCGAAGCTTGTGTGTGATTGCAGGTTCTAGCGACTGCTGGCCATGTAGCTTTGTATGTTTTTGACACAGAAAGGAAGGCTTGGGTGAGTTCTGACTTGGTTGCTTGATCCGGCCTCACTTCGGCTGGACAAGTTTATAGAAGTGGGTGCGCCGTTGCAGAGTCGCAAGGATGTAGAAGGTTCTTTGTTTCTGTTGAAGAGACAGACACAGCCTTGCTTCAGGGTTGTGATACTGAACAAGAAGAGTCAAGGTGAGCACTGCATCCCTTATATGTCAGCAGGCACGACGTAGCTGCTCATGTACGCGCTACCTGCTGGGTAGGCAATGTACACAGGGTGGAGTATCAGCAAACGCATTTTGCTGTCGAACACTTGCACACACTGGCCTGCAGACAACTTTGTAGAGGACGTGCTGGGAGACTTCAAGTTTGAGGTGGCTCCACCGTATGTTCTGTACAGAAGCAAGCTTGATGAGGTATTCCCATGATGCAGCTTGATGAGTGTATTCATATCTTGTGACATGTCCGCCATGCTAGTGTCACGCTCTGGCAGCTCATGCAAACAGCTGTTTTGCGCAACGCCACGCTGCGACTGTAGGTGATTGGGATCTGGTTTTATGATCAAAACGAATGTGCAATGGTGGCTGGGCTGCTGCAAAGGATAACAGCTGCATATGCTGGTCAGCCCTCTTCTTCTGTGCGGGCCTCCATATTGGTAAGGCTAAGATGACCTGTCATGCTTTTAACATATTTTGCTTGCTGTGAGGGCGGCTGCGTGGTCATTCTGGGTCAGTGCTGCACAGTGCAGTTTGCAGCTCATGCAAGAACATGATTGGTCTGCTTTTGCTTTTGAGGCGGATGTCGCCTCACTCAAGCAAAGTTCAGTTCATACCAGCCTCAGCCACCCAACCATCAATTCTCTATTTGCAACAGGCTCCAATTTGAGCCCATTCATCGATCATGCAACAGTTACACTACATCTACTAGCTTCTGTTTGAATAGCTGCTATGGGAATTCTCAAGACTCATGTTTTGTCCAAATCAGCCGCCCTTTTCCTGTCACAGGTCAATCCTGCCACTCCTCAATCAAGCGTACCAACACCACCAGATGACGCCTTCTGGGACAGACATAATCCTGAAGCCATATCTATAAGACCCATCAATCATGCCAGGCCACTGCAGCCAGCCCACCCCCCTGCCCTCACCCCAGGGCCCCCCATGGACCCCAATCAAGCCGGCCCTTCATCTGATGGGGCTGCTGTGCAATCGCCCTTTGGTCTAGCTGGCAGCTCGCAGCCAACAGAAGGCGCTGCCTCTGGTTCTTCTCAGCAGGCTCAGGTAAAATCATCTGCTGAAGCTTGTTGCTGACTGAACATGCACTGGCTCTTGAGGGCATGAAAGTACCTGGTTGGGCTGATTTAAGCAAGCATTCTGATCAGAACTCCAATCCAGAAGCACATGGTTGCTCATACCACGCGCACATACCTATGTCCTTCCACTTTTGGCATCTGTGCCACAATGCACACTGGCTTCTTCATTCTGCCTTCATCCTGCATTAGTCCTGCAAACAAGTCTACTTGCCAGCCTTTGAGCTGTTCACCTCTCACATCCCTTACCCAACATGAACACAGCAACAGACGCAGATCAACCAGCAAAATTAAAGTTGGAACCAAAGTCATACTCCAGCAAAATCAAGTCAACCAGCAACATCTTGCCTGCAGGGTGACATACTCAGAAAGCTGCTAAGCCAGTCTGGCAATGCCAATGGGATGAGCTTTGGAAGCCCTCCACGACCCGTACCCCCTGGGCCACACCCCACAAACAGTCCAACACACCACAAGGCTGCAGATACAGGTGATCAAGCCTGAAAGTGCACATGAGTAATGCCTGTCAGATCCTGCCAGGATTAGTGCATCACAGAGAAGTAGTCTAGCTCTTAATGATGGCACACTAACACGCCTGGCAGGCATGTTGCTACTGGTACTTTGGCAGCACCTGTGAAGCTGCTCAGGTGCATGAGATCATTTGTAGAAGCCTTTGACTCTGGGTTTCCTAGGGAATATTGAGAATTATTTTAATGTCCCCTGACTCATGGAGGATGTTTGAGTCATAAGCTAGGTATGTGCAGGACAAGTCTCATGTTTCCAAAGCAGCCTGTCTTGTGGTTCGAGGTGGCACCAGTACAGGTATGCACTCAAGTGAGTTTGTCACAAAAGACAGCAGTTCACAGGGTCTGTGCAACCGGCAAACAGCAGTTACACCCTGCAGCAAATTGCTTGGCGCCGCATTTTGCCATCAGGTGCAGTGTCCAGATCTGCACATTTATACCTCAATGGTCCCTATCGAGATTGGAATGATGGGGAGAAGATCAGCATGGTCCTCATTTGGCGATGACACGCAAAATAAGAAGCCGTTACCCACTCTGAAGAAGTGATTGATTTGCAGGTGAGGAACAGAACCCTTTGTCTGCTCTCTTCGCCAACATCAAGGTCAGCACGGCGGGCACCCCCGTGGCACAAACCCCACCCCCCAACTTGAAGCCCCCTGCAGGCATATCAGCCCCGCCAGGGCATTCACCAGCCTTACTCACCCCTTCCTTCTTCAGGCAACATAGCAACCCTCAGGTATGTCATCTGTCTCTTCTTCACCCAAATGCATTCTGTTTGTTCACATGCAATAACCCAGCATGCTGACAATTGACGGCATCTGTGGTTTTTGTGCAAAAAGGCAGGCTTGTATGCACGTGGATCCAGATATTGGCACTCAAGTGCCATGATGGTTGCATTGAGGCTATTGCGACTCACGGTCAAGTGCAAAAATTGCAGAGCTCAACTGTGTCTATCTGCATGCCACTACCAGGTCTGCTTTAGCTGTGCAGCTGGCCATGGCCATGTCAACCAACAACTTGTATTGACAACAAAATCAGCGTTGTTTTGGTGAGCAACACTGGCAGCATTGTTCATGCAAACATGGCTCTGAGTCAGGTTTGTTTAGTGACTCACAGATAGGACTTCAAAAGCTGGAAATCAGTGGCAATCAAGCTGTAATACCAATCAACCTGATCTTCTGTCCGATTGGTAGACCACACTTTGCTTGGCACCCATTCTGTTGCAGTAGCTGGCCAGCATAAGCAGTTGTGCATGTATGGGCAACGCCTGTGTGCTTTGCAGGAAGCTACACAGCCAAGCACATCGGAGCCAGCTCATCCAGACTCTGGCAACGCCCTGCAGCAAGTCTTTGCAAGGCAAGCAGTCAAACTTCTCCATCTGTATAGCAATCATTAGCTTTCCTTTGTGAGAAGCAATCCTCATGTGCTGCCTGCATTGCTATCCTGAAGAACACTTGACACCAGGTTTGAGCTGCTTGTTGGCATCTGATTTGTCTATCATCTGTACAGTCTGTGCAGAAATTTCTTAAGTCTGCATTGGGCAACAGAGACAACGCGCACTTGAAGGCATCTGGCAATCGCATCAGTTGTCTGAACATTTTGTGCTGTTGAAAACGCCTAATGATAGTCCCCATGCATTTCTGAGCTTTACATTTGCATCACGGTACGTACAGCTCAAAAAAATACTACTATAGTCCCCAACAGCTGACGGTGCGTGCAGGGCTGCGTCAAAATCAACACCTCGCACAGATCCAGCAGATGCAAGTTTGCAGTCCCAACTTTTTCCCTCTGCACCACCCAGTCAGAGCCTCACTGGGCGTGATAAGATACGAAAGGCTCTGATAGAACTCGCCAACTCAGATGCCTTCGTTGACCTGATAGTTGACCAGCTCCAATCTAAGGGTCTGCAGCTATAGCCGCTGCAGCCCGCACAGTTGTGACTGTTCCTTTGGATGTTATGTCAATGATGTTTGTTTGACCAGGCCACATTGTGTTATGCACCCCTCTTTTTGGCTGCAAGCTTTGAGTGCTGATTGGTGCAGCTTTCACCTATATTGCTTCCAAGACATGATCAGCTGTAGGCTTTGGCATGCATGCTTTTTTTCAGTCCAGTGTTTTGCTGCTTGCAGTAGGCACGAGTTTTGCAGGATCAACAACCAACTTCAAGCTACATAGATAGCGCTCTTCATACAGATGTACGATGCATGCATACAGCATTGACACAAACAGGTACTTCCCATGTTGTAAGCCCTGCAGGTGCGCAACTTCGTTGCCTACTAGACTAGCTCCAAGTCGCTCAGCATGTGCCAGCAAGAATTGCAGCACATTCTGCAAAAGTGGGTTGCAAGGCACTGTGATGCCGAAAGAAGGCAGATCATGACATGCCCCCAAAGGGTCCATGTGTCACCCTTCTGCTTGTAGTGTACGCATATAATTCACAAGGCTGACAGCACGTGAAGCGTACAGATTTACCGCATTTTGTTTTGAAAAAGAATCTATGTTGCATGCCAGTGGGCATAGCGCTATGAGTTGCTGCGGCAAAAGAAACTACGCATGCATATGCCATGAGCATGCATTGAATCATTTTGCGGGCTTGCCTGACCCAGGGAGAAAAGCAGTAGACTCATTAAAATAATCACTGCACAGACTTTCAGGCTAGCACAGAGGAACTCCTACTCTAAAATATCAAAAAACTATCACATCTGAACTCATGCACGCTCAACGCCTGCGCAGATTTGGTGCGATCTGCGACAGGCTTTCAAGCTCGTGGACCAAGGCTGAGCTCAATTCTGATCCTGAATATCTGCAGGCCCTTTTGTACTTGTCTAATATACACGCTTGAAGCTGACATTGTGCAGATGAAAGCTTCAATGCCGCCAAAGCTTCAGCACTTGATCCTTCCCCCCTGAAGCAATTGATGCCCCGTCTGGGCTCCAGTCAACAGTGAACACCTCGTCAGCATGCCCAGGCAGATCACACTGGACCATCTTGGTATGCACATTCCAGGCCTGCACAAGCAATCTTCATCATCAAAATGCCTCATGCTCACTGCAACATGAGAGTTTGTGCCATGCTTGCAGGTGTGCCATGTAAGCAGGTTGTCTTAAATTGAACACACATGGCCTTGCCATATGAAGCACAGAGGGAAACAGCTTTCAGAAACCAAGTACACATCAGGACTGCTGGCAGACTGATGCATAACAGTTGACTACTCAAGTGACGTATTCTGTCTGTAGGACACCATTAGGGGCGTCAACAAACAATAAATGGACATCAATATATGCTGAGCATTAATTGTTCAAAGGTCCAGCAGTCACGCCGCAGCAGACTTTGTGTCAATGCAATCTATGTATCAGACTTTGACAGAATGTATCATCAACACCACACATACAGCAAATGTTGCTTGTGAACCTTGAGCGTGCTATCAGAATGGTTGCGCATATGACACAAGTAGCTCGGGTGACTTCAGTGTGCTATATGAACTGCCACACCAATGAGAGATGTAGGTGGTGTACCTTGAGCGTGCTATCAGAGCTGCCACTGACGACTAATCGGCTGTCAGATGACCAGCTGACTTGGTAGACAGGGCGCACATGGCCCCGAAAGGTAGTAATGAAGGTGCCCTTCACACCATCCCACAGCTTGACAGACTTGTCAAAGGAGGCGCTCACAATCCATCTGCCATCAGGAGAGAACTGGACCTGCAGATCATGAGGATTGTATGAATTTCCTTGCTGCAGAGGCAGACAATACCCTGTAAATACTGTTCAGGGAGCTTTTCATGAGATCCTTACCTACCTTTGAAACTGGGGGGGGGGGCAGCAGGTGTCATGCTGTTGATCTTGCTGCCGTGTGACTTGTTCGATGCATTGACGACGCATAAGAGATGGACAGGATGTGTGTACTGTGTATGCGTGAAATGCACATCAGCGTTTGCTCAGCAGCTTGATAAGCCTAAATTGTGCTGAGAGTGTCATGCAGTTCAGCTATGCACATTACTTGAGTGCATTCGCAGGCTCAGTGAATGATTAGAACCTCTGAACATATCCTTCCCAACGTCAGCTCTTGAGTGGATTTGAAGTTTGCAAGGCTGTTATGTGTGAAGATGCATTGATGTTGGGCAGCAACGACACTGCTCACAGAATGGCCAGTCTGAGTGAGCAGCTCTTGTCTGCCATCCTGCTGTCTGCCCACATAACACATTTTGTGAGCTGCAGCCTAGCTAGCTTCAAAGCCTGCTGCGCATGCTGAGGCATGTCACCATTATGCTTCTGTTACACCAAAAAACACATTGAACGCAAAATTGAAGCTTGTATGCTGGAGGCTGCAAATGTTGACTGATGCTCATGCCAAAGGCTGAAACTCAGAGGCATGTATCAGGGCTTCTACTGAAACAAAGCGATAGTCGGCCATTGTTTGTTTGGATTCACACATACCTCGTTTGTGTCTTTCTCACCCCAAATCAAAGATACCAAAGGAGAAAGACATTGATCAATACAGATGATGCGCGCTTGTAGCTAACGGAGACAACAAAGGAAGGAGACATTTTTTTGGGAATACAGATAATGGCTACATGTGCCTGACAGACTGGTTCTGTGAAAAATTATGTCCGTGAGCTGGTGCATGTTGTGCATGAGCTGAGGGGTTACTAATGCGCAATGTGAGACTTTGCCCTACAGCAAATGGTTTCCTGACAGGGCTGGATGGTTCGCAAGAACGCGGGCTATGCAAACCACCCAGCTCTGTCAGGGAATCACTTGATGTTGGGCAAAATCCCACATTGTGCACTAGATGCTCCTCAGCTCATTGTACCTTGCTACAATGGAGCTGAAAACAGACAAGGCATGGCATGCTGTTACTCTTACGTCTGAAGGGCAACTTTTTATGGTTCACTAACCTGAGAGCCAGCAGGGGTATGAAGGAAAGAAAAGAAAAAAAGCAAGGTTTGCGCTTTTCAGCTATCAAGACTAGCCCTCCACGTACTCAGCCCATCATGAGCTGATTGTTAATGGTGCTATCAAGGTTACCAATATTATCACCATCACCACCACCACCACTATTACCGCCACCATCACCACCACCACCACTATTACCGCCACCATCACCACCACCACCACCACCGCCACCACCACCACCACTATTGTTGTTATCATTGTTATTGTTAATACTACTGTTTCTATTGTTTTCAGTGATCATAACAGGAGCATCCCAAGGCAGCAGCCTGGAGCAGCAGGGGTGTATCTGATTGATGAGCTGGACAGGATCTTGTTGTTTTTACTATCACTTGTAATAGTTTCAGTGACCGTATTGAGAGCCTTTTGAGGCAGCAGTCCAAAGCAGCAGGGGCGTACCTGGTTGATGAGCTGCATGTGGCCAGTGAGTCGCTGCAGGGGCTTCTTGCTGACGCTGGGCTCCCATAGAAACATGGTGAAGTCATCAGATCCTGACACCAGCCGCTCTGGCGCACCTCCACATGCTGTCTCGTACCTCTGAAGGGCTGCCTGCATCCACACACCTCTGTCTGTGTGTGTGTCTTTGTCTGTCTCTGTGTCTGTCTCTGTGTCAGTGTGTGCATGGTATGACAGCTGTATGGATGCACATACTCCCTGTTATCACTTCAAGCGAAAGGCATTTTGCAGGCTGGTACATACCATGCGCTTACACCTTGTGTCATGACTTTACCAACTGGTTTGTTGACTGTTGTGCGATTACTTGGAAGTCTGCATTTACTATGTGCTATCTAGATTGTTTTGTGTTTATTCGAAAAATGAGTTCAGAATGACAGGAAAGCCGTGCGGGAGCCTGACAGCAAACAAGTCGGCCATTGCACCTAGGACAAATGGCTGTTGAAAAGGCTTGTTTGCTGCAACTGTGTAACGATTCCCTGGTTCCCTTTTCTCAGCTGGTTTGCCTGTCTCTCCTGTCCTTGCCTGCAACTGAGTGTGGTGACTTTTTGTCTTCAGTCTGCTGTTCATTGCATATTTCCTTCTACGAATTGCTATGCATTGCCTCAATCGCAGGGCAAGTCTCTAGAAGTGTAACAGAGCTTACTGATGCATTGCCTTGATGTTTGTGTACTTCAATACAGTGCTATTTACCACAGCAGACATCCTCAACGTGACAAAAAAAACAGGGTCTTCTGCAATTTGTGCAAGGCATACCTGTTTGGCTTCTGCTGGGTCTGAAGGGGCTGTTCCAGTGTGGTCAAAGGGCCCTGTCCTCAGGGCATACTCTGCTGAGAGGGCCAGGGTGTTCACCCAGTGACCATGCCCCTGTAGCGTCTGTGCTCTGGCACCTGTCTGAAGCCAGACATGCAGAAGTTCAGCTAGAGTCTAATGAAAGAATTCAAAGGTCGTTGGGGCCAACCACGACCATTGGACCAGTGGACTGAAAATGTCAAACTGAGATACCAAAAGGTTCTGAGGCGCTTAACAAAACACTGATGTTCACGAGTGTAAAGCCTCAAACACAAGAATGACACCACAATTTGTCTGCCTGCATGAATGCTGGAAGAACAAGACTTGCCCTGCACATGTGTCACAACACAAAACAAAGTCAATATCGTTATGATCACGGAATTATTATTGAGCAATTCCTCTGCACTGACCCGGTGGCTACACACTCAAGGCGAGTGCTCTCTGAGTTGCAGTTCACAGTCAAATCATACTAAAATTCTCCAAGACAGATTGACCAAACATTGACTGCCAGGGGATGACACATACCTTAGCATCCCAGACCATGATGCTGCCATCCCTAGAGCTGGTGTGGATAAAGCCATCCCCACCCCACTTGACACAGGTGACAGGTCTGGTATGGCCAGACAGAGTGAAGAGGCAGCGCCGTGTGTTGGCATCCCATACTTTTGCAGTGCCATCTTGGGAGGCTGTCACAAAGCGGCAGCAGGGAAGCTCCATGTGGGCTGGCTCCCATGCAATGGACATTATCACCTTGGAATGACCTGCAAAACCACAATAGTAATGAAGTTTATAATCAAAAAATATATATTTGCCTAACATGATGAAAAGATTAGTTGTTTATTATTATGTGGCTCCCATGCAATGGACATGATCACCTTGGAATGACCTGCATAATCGCAATAGTAATACTTGCATAATAATGATAATAATATTTATATTCATAGTTATTGATTAAAATTTGACTCCCATGCAATGGACATGACCACCTTGGAATGACCTGTATAATCACCATAATTGTGTTCGAATTCTGAAAGTAATAGCTACATGGGATACTGTAATGTTGCAATTGTCTTTGTGGCAGCGGGAAGCAGGAAAGACAGAGCTTCCCATCTAGGATGTTGTTACACACGCCTTGGTCAGCGGCTCAGAGCAATCTGACCAGCGCTGGACAGCAGGATGTTGCCTCAGCTTTGCAGCTTTGTTACTTTGTCAGTTTGTTAGGTCAGATTAGGACTGACTAGCAATCATTCGGGCAGCATCTTGAGCATTTGGGCGTTTTCACCAGCATTTTTGACCAATTGACTAGCACTGACTGAAGCACTGCTGGTCCTTGAGGCAGAGGGCAATGCATCTTGTTTATGAGTTTGCCTCTGTCTTGGAAACTCATACAACTCATGAGTTATATGAGTTGTCAAGACAGAGGCAAACAAAAGGTATGGACAAGTGACAAGCGCCAAAGGTGACAGCAGCCAAATTTGGCTACAGTGAGCCCTGTTAGTCTTGCTGTTTGCCTGGTTTCATATCTGATGCTGTTGAGCAGTGGTGGCAACACTCTGCTGTCCAACCCTAACACTCTGCTGTCCATCCCTATCACTCCGCTGTCCAACCCTGTCATTCTGCTGTCCAACCCTAACACTCTGCTGTCCAACCCTAGTATGCTGTCCAACCCTAACACTCTGCTGTCCAATCCTAGTATGCTGTCCAACCCTAACACTCTGCTGTCCAACCCTAATCAGAGTGAACACAGGCATCTCAGCAGCACCTCATCAGCAGCTCATGAACATCTTGGTAATATGCCAAGTCACACAATGTGTCGGCTCCTGAGATGATACACAGACTGATACTTGTCTAAGGACGTGTTTAACAAGCGTGTCCTTAGACTGATCACCGATGGAGGTCTTGGGGCTGTCTACACTGTGGTAGGATTGGTTGACAACCTAAATGATTTGAGGCAGCTAATGGCTATGCCTGTTTATCAGCTGCAAAATCGGACAGTATCGCCAATCGGACACTGTCGGATTTTGCAGATGATAAGCAGGCACAACTATTAGCTGCCTCAAATTCTACTCTCCAGGACGATGCTGCAGACAATCACATGGACAACGACGAACTTCCTCCGGCTAGTGCCAATCCTGTCATCAATGGACTGGAATGCCCGCCTTCTTCTTCTCCGCTGAAATTTATGTTAGAGGCAAAACAGATCGTCGAGATGACAATAGTGGTTGGTGAAAGGCCTGATGTAGCCTGGAGAAGAAGATTCCACCGAAGTCATGCAGTTGACCAGCCTATAGGTGAACTGCAAGACTTCAGCCGGATCTTCTCCAGGCTATATCAGGCCTTGCAGCAACCAGTAGTGTCATCTCAACGCTCCCTTACTACGAATTCACTCTTACAGGCTGTCTATCTGTCAGAAAAGAAAAGAACAGAACAGACTACATCTTTTGGCGTCAATTTAATGAGAAGCCAAGTATTGTACCAGGCTGCCCAGAATTTCTATCTGTTCACAGTCATTCTCCAGGCTTCTGCCTAAGAAGGCTCCCAGTATGTCACAGCAAAACCTCAGCATTCCTTTTCTTTTCTTATTTTGTCGGTAGGTGTCTTTCCAAGCCCTACAAAACAGGTTTGCACAAAGCCTGGCCTCACACCAACCTGAGGTGATGCCAGCGTTACCTAGCATTACCTAGCGTTACCTAGCGTTACCTAGCGTTACCTAGCATTACCTAGCGTTACCTAGCATGACCTAGCGTTACCTAGCGTTACCTAGCGTTACCTAGCATTACCCAAGGTGATAGTAGCAGACCGCAGCTGTACGATGTATGCCGATAGATTGATGTGCATACCCATCAGAACACCATTCCAATGTAACGCAACCTGATGTGAGATGCACTAAGATACTCAGACAAGCAAAGAGAAAACAGCAAAATGAAGAGTGGGAGAGACACCTCTGCACTGTAACAAGCTGAAAGCCTGTAACTATGTCACGAGTTGTAACCTCCTAGCTGGAGCGTCGAGATGACACTGATGGTTAATGCACAGCAGATATGAGAGCGTGTGAAGTGTAACGCATGAGTAATCAATGAAATAATTATTTTTTGGTACGGTGGAGTACCGTAAGTGTGACGGTAGATTGTTACATTCGCCCCCTCCCGGAGAGCTCATGCATCACCGTGTAAGGGGGCGAATGCAACAATCTACCGTCACACTTACGGTACTACACCGTACCAAAGTATTATCTCATTGATTACTCATGCGTTACACTTCACATGCTCTCATATCTGCTGTGCATCAACCATCAGTGTCATCTCGACGCTCCAGCTAGGAAGTTACAACTTGTGACATAGTTACAGGCTTTCAGCTTGTTACAGTGGTTTCAGCAAGAGCAGCAAGAGCAGCAGTACCAACTTCTGCTGGTCCAGGAGCAGGACCTAAAACAGGTTCCTGTGCTTCTTCAACTTCCATAGCCTCAAGGCCGGCTCTCAGGCTGTCTTCGCCTAAGAGCCGGCCTTGAGGCTATGGAAGTTGAAGAAGCACAGGAACCTGTTTTAGGTCCTGCTCCTGGACCAGCAGAAGTTGATACTGCTGCTCTTGCTAAATATGACTATGTCATCAAGGTATACCAGCACAAATTTGCCAATGACATCCCTGCAAATCATGCATATTCAGGGATAGATTGGGTGCATACCCATCAGAAGACCATTTCATTGTAGCCCAACTTGATGTGAGATGCACTAAGATACTCAGACAAGAAAAGAGAAAACAGCAAAATGAAGAGTGGGAGAGATACCTCTGCAGGCCCCTATTGTCTCTCCAGATTTGGGCTGCCAGAGCCAAAGGACCCCGTTCTGGTCCCCACTGACCACCATGGCAGCATCTGGGGACCAGCTGACACATTGCACCCAGTTCTTGTGTGCCTGTAGGCAAAATGCAGTTGACTTGCTGACTCATAGCATGACAAGAGACTGTAAGTTTTTGCCGCAGCATGAGATTTGGTTGCTATGTTGATGGGTGCAGTGTGTTGTGAGTGTGCACAGCAATAGTGCTGTGCAGTAGACATTGTGAAGTATAACAGAGGGAAGGCATGTTGAGGCTGCTATGCAGCAGTATGGGGTGAGAGAGCATGTCAGTGTAACTATGACAATTGCATGGTCATGCGCTGCTGTCTTCAGAAACTGAAGACTTACGCAGCTCCAAGCATACGTAGTTGTCATCATCCATGCTTTGTGTTACATCTCACACCATGACACTGCTGAACGCTGCAGCATCTTGCAAATGGCTTGTACAGAGCTGGTCAATGCTGACCAGATGCAATGCAATGCAGAGAAACATTCATTTGTAAGACAGAACTGGCACACAGTCACAATCTGGTGGACTCACATCAGCGAGAACTGCCTTCCAGAAAGACATGGACCTGAGAGTCCTCAGCGTCATGCTGTGATGACAATCTGCTTTTGCACGCTTATGCAAAGGACAAGCTTGACTGACATAGTATGATCAAGCAGCATTGTGACATGGTTGTAGAAGGCATGGCTGACTTTGACAGGCCTGCTGTCAACCAGAACCTGAGAAAGCATTCAACAAGAGCATGGAATGCTGCCTTCTCTTGTCAAAAGCCTCTCAGGTCCTGGTTGGCAGAAGGCCTGTCAAGCCAGAGAAGACCTCTACAAGCATGTCACGCCTGTGTTGCAAGGCAAAGGGTTTGCATGCACCCATACCTGGCAGGTGTGAGCTGGAAGCTGAGTGCCTAGATCCCAGAACCTAACTGAGGTGTCCCCAGAGCCGCTGGCGAGCTGTCTGCCATCAGGACTGAAGTTGACTGACAGAACAGCTTCAGCGTGACCTGGCATGGAGGCTGTGCATCTGCTTACAGGCCGTACCCTGAAAATAGCCTGAGGCTGATACACAATGCGTAGAGCTGCCTCTACTGACACCTGCAAGGCGGAGATGTAATCAGTTACTGTGAGGTTTGAAGATGCTGGTTTGTCGCAACTCTGTGTTTGTAACGTGCAGGTGCTGTGAGAGTGATCACACTGTACGCTGAGCACGCTTTGCTTGGCTTACCTTATTCTTTTGCAGGTGCTCACCAAGGCTGGAGGCCAACTCTTGCTCCTCCACAAAGAAGGAGTAAGGAAGCTTCTCCTCATTGTCAAGGAGCTGGTTCAACAGCAGGTTGAGTTGTTTGACTGTGGCATCTTGAGGGACACTGAGCTGTGGTCCTGCAGCATGTCAAGGTCGCTGATTAGTTACTAAGCCTGACGATTGCAGGCATTACTTCAGGCTTCTAAGAGATAAATCTCACCAGCCTTTTCGCCAGCATCCGACTGGAACTGTACGACTACATTGGCAGCAGGAACTACAGCTGCCTCCTCCTCAGCCTTTCGCTTCTTTGTCCATCGATTCTCGACTGGAGGCATTGCGGCTTGCCCGGGGGGCAGCTCTCGCCCTGGGGCCAGCTTTGCTACACTGTGTATCTCAAGTTGGATTCTATGTGTTGCAAAGTCAGACTCCCTCTTTTCTCGGGGAGAGAGAGCTTTGGGGAAGCGGGGATGAAGTGCAGCGAGTTTGTTCTCTGCAAAATTCGAGTCTTGTACACGGCTCGAGAATGTGCGCTACAACGACCGCAAAACGCAACATTTGCACACTGCCGGCCTCGTTAGGTCGTGCCGCAGGCTGCTTAGGGTTACTAGGTTTGAAGTTACACTGTTTAGCGAGCAGGCAGCTTCAGAAGCAACGACGAAGTGCACCAGTTCGGAACGTCACTGCAGTGCATCTTCCCGCATCATGAAGTTGGATGTCAACAGCCTGCGATATCTTTCGAAAGAAGAGTGGCGAGTGCTCGGATCTGTTGAGCTCGGTCAAAGAAACGTGAGCAAGGCAGTTGCAATGTCGTGCCGTACCGATACCGCAAATACTCACGTTCCTTGTTGCTGCAGCATGAAATGGTGCCAAAAGAGCTGATCGTGACCATTGCAAACCTAAAGTAAGCATTACAAGGCATAACGCCTGCTGGTGAAACGCTTTTCACGTCCGTCTGCGAATTCTGCTCCCTTGCCTGTGAGACGTGGAATTCAACACTTGCGACTTCCTTCAGACATGCCGGCGCCGAAGTATACATCTCCAATCTGGCAAAGTACAAGCTGCTTCACAAGGAAAGCAAGAAGTATGAGGGGTACAGGCTGACCTACCTGGGCTACGACTTCCTTGCCATTCACAGCCTGGTCAAGAAGGGCGTCATCAACAGTGTGGGCAGGCAGATTGGGGTGGGCAAGGAATCAGACGTCTTTGAGGTACTTGCAAATCAACTTAATGATGCAGATTTGTCATCGGTCCGGCAGACCATGTGCCTGCTATGTTGTCTTGTCCAGACACAAATGCTCACTTGCTGGTAATGCCTTTGCATGTATGAGCATGCATCACACTTTTGTCAAATTGTGCTGACACAGTCATGCTAAACACCTGCCAATAAACTTGCGGATCTCGACTCAGACCTTATAGGTCTGAGACCTGTAAAAATTCCTGCACGGCTGTGCTAAATTATCAAGATGCTGATCATCTGTATGCCCATTTGGACTCCTGCAAAGTCAGAGACTTCTGCAAAGTATCAGCAACCCATTCACCTCAAACTGTTGCAGGAAGTGCTCAAGCACAGTGTTATGCTTAGCTGACTGATCATGAAGCAGGTCACGAAGCTTAACTTCATGATGTTAGTGGTCTGTGCGCTCAAGCAGCCCCTTTACAAAGTATCAGCACAGTTTATCAGCTTAGTTAATCACAGCTCGTTCCAAACCCACAATATCTATTTCATTTCAGAGACGTCATCCCTACACTGGAAGTCTGAATGTCTGGGGACAGTAGAAATGTGTTTCCACGTTGTGCAAATGCTTTAGGGAACACTCAGGCAAGATCTGATGCTTTGCTGGTGGCTGCAGGTCATGAATGACGAAGGGGAGGTATTGGCACTCAAGCTGCACCGCCTTGGTCGCACTTCCTTCAGAGCTGTCAAGTCCAAACGTGACTACCTGCAACACAGGACCAGTTTTAGGTGAGTATCCCAGCAAATACCACCTGCCTGCAGCATAGAACCAGCTTCAGTGAGAGCACCAGCAAACGCCACCTGCCTGCAGCATAAAACAAGCTCCAGGTGTTTAAAGCAACAACCATGGCTTGTTTCATGGCACATATATGCATCATTGAAATCAGCATCATGAGCACAAATCTTCTGGGAAAGATGTGACTTTTCAGTCACAATCATTCACAATCATTCACAATCTGGTCATAAACATATTCTTGAACAACCAGCACCCAAACATGTTCAGTGTAGAGGCACACTGAACAGATCTTTGGATATATGCATCCACACACAATGTGGGTACATGCTTAGCTGAGCAATCACACAGGTACAAACATTCAGCGCAGCCCTAACCTGCCAACTTGACAATAACTCCTGTGTTGCAATCAAGCGCAGTTGCTAACACCATATGCCATGCTTGCTGGTGGCCTATAGCCATCTGTGGCATGTCAACACCAAGTTGCTTGCCTGCTGGCTGACTCAAGCTCTGTTGCACAGCCCTAACCAGCCAAATTTTGTAAAAACCATTCTATGCCTTGCATGCTAGCTGACTCCCACTCTGATGCACAGCCCTAATCAGTGAAAAGTATTCTATGCCTTGCATGCTAGCTGACTCCCACTCTGATGCTTGCAGCTGGCTGTACCTGTCTCGCCTAGCTGCCATGAAGGAGTATGCTTTCATGGTGGCCTTGGGAGAGCACGGCTTGCCTGTGCCTTATGCTGTGGCCCACAACCGCCACTGTGTGCTGATGACCATGGTGGATGCTGTTCCACTTGTGCAGGTATGTCTGTACTGAGTGTGTGACCGTGGTAGATTCTGTTCCAGTATGTCTGCATTGCGTGTGTGATGATGCACTGTACTGCATGCATGCAACCCATCTATGTCAGCTGTATACATGTAACTCATTGTACAGAAATGCACGTTGGCACCGAGTGCATGATACTGCACTGTACTGCATGCCTGCAAGAAGGGGACAATATTGCCATTGAGCTTACCAACCCCTGGGAGGACGTGTGTGTGAACGATTGATCAAATGAACACACAAACATATAAGTGAGATGCTGCTGCCTGTCAGGTGCGTGAGTTGGGGAACCCAGGGGAGATCTACCAGCAGTGCATGGGCATGATGGCGCGCCTGGCAGAGCTGGGCCTTGTTCACTGTGACTTCAATGAGTTCAACCTTCTGGTGCGTCTTTGCAACTCATCTTCCCTTGCTTGACATCTGTGCATGTTACATGCATTGGTATTATGACTAACTTCACAGTTGATGCTATTCTTGTCATGATGACGATTACCATTGTCATCATCATCATTGTTGCACCCATCAGGTGATGTCGGCTTGCTCAGGCATGTAGCCTAAGGTGTAATGTATGTTTGAAAGCACTGTTGACTAAATTGTTTGATCATGTGCATCTGATTTGCCACATTCTTGGCATCACAAGTATATTTCACAGCATGACGCAATCAGCTGCTGCATCGCAGCTTGCATCTCAAGGCTCAGGCTGTGAAACAACTCGGCTGAGTCATGGCTCACTTCACTTGCTCACAGGATCATGCAAATTAATGCTGGTATGACACGGCATTTATTGACACTCTCAGTCTGACTCATGGCAATCGAGGGCATAATGTGATGCATAGGTGAATGATGATGACAACTTTTCTTTTCTTTTTTCTTTTTACATTTGCTTTTTTTGCTGCACAGGTGAATGATGATGACGAATTGACCCTGATTGACTTTCCTCAGATGGTTTCAACAAGTCATGCCAATGCTCAGGAGCTGTTTGACAGAGATGTTGAATGTGTTCTCAGGTTCGCTTGTTTTTGTCATTTGGCAACCGCAAACGCAGCCTGCTGTGCATGCCAACTACATTTATGCATGAGATGTGATGTGTTGTGTTTGCAAAGCCTTTGCGCAATTGCATACAAACACCAAGTCCCCTTCTTGCAAGGACAGCAATCTTATGGTGTGACTTGTTGCATTTCATGGCAAACTCTTGCCGTATCATCTGCCTACATGGCAGCATTATGAGAAGCAGGCCCTGACCTGAAGCACTGTGCAAAATTCATAGCTCCTGATTCTGCTCCATGACACAAAGCTGCTCCTGGCAAATGGATCATTCAACTTTCAAACACCAGAAAGGCAAAACCAGCAACCCAAAGTCACAGATCAGAAACGCAAAGCAAAGACGGCCACTTTTTTCAGGTTCTTCAAAAAGAAGCTGGGCTACATTCCGGAGCATGATGAGAGCTTGCCTTATGTGCGGCCAGACTTTCAGGTATATTGCTTTTCTATGTTTTGTGGCAAAGGCAAGCTGAGCAACATACCCTGCAAAAGTCCCCAAATGCAGCCTGTGTTTGGTCTCTCATGCATGTTACTTCTCAGCTTGCATCAGGGGTTTGCATCTGAATATCTCAGCCATTGCTTATGAGTCTGCCTCTATAGCCCTGACCACCTCAGTTCAGCCGTTGGAGTGTGAGTCTGTCTGTGCAAATTGTTCTCGCATCACGTGTGCCATCACCAGAACTGCTATCGGCGGTAACGTCAGATTGGCTTCCAGCATTGCTGCAATGCTTTAAGCATGCAGTTTACTCTCGGCTGACTTGCTGTTTATCTTTGGCTGACTTGCTGTTCACTCTTGGCTGACTTGCTGCCTACTCTTGTCTGCTCTCGTTTGCTGTTTGCTCATGGCTGACTTTCCATTTGCTGTTTACTCTTGTTTGCTCTTGCTACTGTTTGCTCTGCTTTGCTGTTGGCTCAGGCTCTGCTGCACTGCAGGCCATCTTGGCAGACAGCGCTGACAGAGAGGGCTTAGACGTTGAGCTGGCTGCATCTGGTTTTGGTCAGCAGCACCAGCAGGTCAGCTTCATGCTCTTGCTTGGCTTCTGCTGCCCCTCCCCCAGTCTTCTTCCTTGAACTGCTGCCACTCCTTTAGTCTTCTTCATTCGACTGCTGCAACTCCTCAGTCTTCTTCACTTGCTAGCTTCCTTGAACTGCTGTGACATCTCGAATGTTGCAGTCTTTCTTTGACTGCTGCAGCATCTCATTCTTGACTTGCTGTCTTTCTTAGAGTGCTGTGACATCTCAAATGTTCACTTGCACTCTTTCTTTGACTGCTGCAGCACCTCATTTCTTCACTTGATGTCTGACATATGCACATGGGCTTGAGCTTCAGGCTCTGCATCAGCAAAGCACACTTAGCAGGTGTCACAAATACCAATGCAGAAGGCGTTGCATTTCTGACACCTGCTGGTGTGCTTTGCTGATGCAGCGCCTTCAGCTCGAGCCTATGTTCAACTGTCACTTCTGCTTTAGTCATGCAGCATGCCTCCAATGCCATCAAAAATGGGTATGCTGGGGACATATGTTGACTTGAATTTGTACGCTGGGGACATATGCTGACTTGCATTTGTATGCTGGGGACATATGCCGACTTGAGTAGCATATAGAGGTTACCATCCAAGATTTGCCTTGAGGTTTTACTTACAGTCAAAACGTGTTCTCAGCGTACAGATCCCAGACTGTTCATGGCACAAATTGTAGTCTATCAAACCTTTGCGACTACATGCTGTGCCAGAAGGAGTCTGTAATCTGTACGCTGTGACCACATTTTGACTGTAAGTAAAACTAAAACCCCTTCCCTCAAGGCCATTAACAGTGTCACAGCTGTACCTTGACCTGAGTTGCCCTTGCTCAGTTTCCCTTCTGTTTTGTCCAGTGCATGTTTGCAAAGGCATTTTGCCATTATTGTGCTGTCTGTGCTTGCTGGGCGTTGTTGGCGCTGTTTTGCATCATTCTATTCTCTTCTAAAGTCAGAGCCAGTAATGGTTGCAAGCGTTTGTCTGCAGATGCTGGACCGATACGTGCAAGACTCAGCAGACAATGCTCACCAGAGTTCAGAAGATGGTTCCTCCACTTCCAACAATGGCAGCCAAGCAGACAGCGCGTCAGCTTCTTCAGAAGCTGACTCTGAAGCTGATGAGGAAGCCAGTGCTGCTGCTGATGACTCAGCTCATCTTGCCAGACTCAGCGTGGATGACCCAGCAGTGGACAACAACGCAGCTTCAGGTGACAAGGCCTTTAGTCACAGTCCTGCTCATTTGAATCAGCAGCAGAGGGTGACAGCAGCTGAGCCAGCATTGGATCAGGAGCCTCGGATGGCTCCTTCGGACAGACGTGGGGATTCTGAAGCACTCCCAGAGCAGCTGCCAGTGGATCTACCAGATCACGTCGCCATCAGGGCAAAATCAGACGGCCCTAGGGCAGTTTCGCACAATGAGGTTGGGGCAGATCTTGATGACAGCAGTGTCATGTCACACAGTGTTCAGATTCCCAGTCAGGCAGCAGTGAAGCAGAGGGTCCTTGAGCAACAGAGAAGCAGCATGCGCAGACAAGTGTTGGCAAAAGCCAGCAGAAATGCACAGAAGGTTGGGAACAAGAAAGAACGCAAGCAGACCGCTGATTCAGTCAATTGGTAGCATGCAACTCTGCACATGTCCTTTGAGCTGTGGTATTGTACCCATGAAGCAGTGTGTGTTTAGATAGTGCAGTATCGTTTGTGTTGCTGTTATTGTATTGTAAATGAAGTAGCCTACAATTCATGCCTGTCAATTGAATCATCAACTGATGTCTAAATACACTGATCTCTTCACTGCATCCAGCAGCTTGGTTAAAAGCTTGCTCGCTAGTGCAAAGTTTAGGAGGCTGCCCTTAGGTTCATGACTGATGATGAGTTTGTGGCTGAGGGGGGTGAGGGCATGTCCCAATCAAACACACTGCCTTACTATCGGTATATGGGTAGCCCCATACTGCATGCTCAGCAAAATTCCATATATTACATACTGAATCTGAGTATCAACATTGTAAACATGTGTACATACATTTCCAATTGCCATGGTTAGTCTTTTCTGATTGAGCTATGCATGTAGCCTCTGTGACTGCCGTGGTGCTGCAACACCAATGTTGTATCAGAACAGGAAACCAGTACATACCCGTAGCAAGCGTGCTGAAAAGCACATATTTTGTTCACGAACTCAACTTGAATTTGTCAACGAGATCAATTTCAAGCAATGCTGCCTACAGCTGGCGCATAGCTTGCGACATACTGTTCTGTAGAACTGAATTAATGCACATAGATGTAAATGTCCTCACTATTGAATAGTAGAACTTGTGAATGTTGCGAATGTGTACATGGTGTCCATGACACACAGCAATCTTACTCTTACTGCGAGGTCGTGATATGGCAGTGTGCTAATGAAATTCCTTGCTGCTCACATCATTCAACGACAGTCATACAGGGACCAGATCTGATAGTACTGCTACCCCACACAGCAGTGAAGTCTGTCATCCACATATGGTGGTGTTGATAGAACACCATGGCCATCTCAGCCGCTTGCAATCCAGGCAACAAGTGCACAGGATCACAAGCGTGGACAGGATGCACGACGAGGACGTGTGGCCATGTAGCATCCCAAAAACAGG
>JAABUK010003475.1_pt1 | contig 26599 bp, 28 predicted proteins | sample 5559141 | NCBI WGS metagenome assembly JAABUK01 (sample SAMN10711869, study PRJNA513367) | rock metagenome | isolation source: Antarctica rocks | place: Antarctica: Victoria Land, Pudding Butte nord | collected 2016-01-03
GCACCGTGATTAAGCGCTTGCCTCGCCCGGAAGCTCCGCAAATACGGCAGCAATAGCCGTCCCGCCCCAGGACCGCCTCACGCAAGCCCCCGAAGTATGCTTCATCCTGCCGGCGGAGCGTGTAGCAGACCGCGCACAGACCCCGCGCCAGGACGCGGGCGCGTCCGCAGGGGCAATGGAGAGAGCGTTGGGGCGACTTCTTCATTTCGCCATTTCATCTTTTACAGCTAAATCCGGGTGTGTACTCCGAATCCAAGTCTCGACCAATCCGCGAAACTCAGCCGCTTTCCCGAGCAGCTCGGAAGCCTCAGTTTCCGTGGACACAAAAGAGTTGTCGTAGTCGATGACGTTTCGTTTGCGCCGGCAGGCGTCGAAGTAGTCGGCCAGCGAGGCGGCCTCCGAGCCGATCGCCAGGTGCGCGGCGTCAAAGGTGACGGCATGGTGCCCGGCTCTCGCGCTGACCCGATACCCGGAACATGCGACCGCCATCTTCCCCGCTTGTAGAGCTGCGTTATAAGCCGTGGCGAAGCGGCGATCGGCGGAGAGGCCGGCCAGAGCAGCATCAGCGAGATCGCGCGCGATCAAAGCTCGGATGTTGTCCAGCTCCTGCCGGCTGGTTTGGTGGGTCTTGATCTCACCTTTGGCCAACAATTGCTTCCAGCTCATGCTCACTTCCCTTCACGAACTGCTTTGCACCTCTTAGAACCGTACTCAGGAAGTGGTCGCGACCTCGCGCTTTCTGGTTAAATTCAGCCAAGGAATAGACATTTGGATTCACCGGACGCCCTACATTTCGCTCCGCAAGCCGCAGTGATGGTATGAGATCCGACAGGCTCACAGTGCCCACAATCATGAGATCGACATCGCTCCTCGAGTCCTCCTCGGAGCGAGCGATCGAGCCATAAAGAAAGGCTAGCTGAATACGTTCGCCAAACACTTCAAACTCATGCTGTAGAAGAGGAACAACGCCAGCAGTCTTGACGAATAGATCTCTCAGATCGGGATACACCGGCGACCCCGTGTCTGCCTTGAAGTAAACCCGTCGTCCATCTCGCCTTTGCTCGAGGATTCCTGCCTTGCTCAGTGAATCGACTTCTCGCTGGAGGCTGGAGGGCTGCGTTTCCAAGTGCATTGCAAGCTCCGTCAGATACCAATCTTTGTCAGGGCGCAAGAGAGTCGCGGCCAAAATTTTCGCCCTGATACCGGGGAAGAGTGCATCGAGAATGGGGGATGTACGCATTCTGCGTAGATAATTACGCATGATGCGTAGAATGTCAATGGGAGATGAGTTGAAAGGAAATAGAGAAATAAAGAAAGAACGCTTTCGTTACATAACGCAGGTGACAACTCCCTTCCCTTCCCTGCTCAGTCCTCATCAGAGTGGGGCGGACAAAGAGGCCGATCAGCTACCTGGCAAAATCAGTGTGTTTGACGAAAGAACGAAATCGTTGTTTCGTTCTGCTCCGCAGCAGACTCAGTGAACGGCTACCTGTTCTTGGCAATGACGAAAGACGAAATAGCGCTAGAACGATATCCGCCTTGATTCCTTACGGAAGAAAGGTGAATAAAGAAAGAACGAAGCCGTCCTTTCGTCATATCGTCACGGCATGACGCTTATCGTTGGGATGGTGTCGCAGAAGGGCGGCGTAGGCAAGAGCACTCTGGCGAGACTGGTTGCCCGAGAGTATGCGCTCGCCGGTTGGACCGTCAAAATCGCCGACCTGGATGTGTCTCAGGGTACGAGCTTCAACTGGCAATCTCGCCGCCTCCAGGCCGGTATCGAACCGGTGATCGCGGTAGAACGCTTTGGGACAGTGGAGCAGGCGCTGAAAATAGGTGAGCACTACGACCTCCTGATTCTAGACGGACCACCTCATTCCACGGCCGGCACCCTCAAGATAGCCGAGGCGTCTTTACTCACAGTGCTTCCGACCGGCCTTTCGCTCGATGACCTGGAGCCTTCCGTTTTGCTCGCACACGAGCTGCGGAAGAGAGGAATTAAGACGGCCAGGCTCGCCTTCGCTCTCTCACGCGTTGGTGACAGTGAATCGGAGATCCAAGAGGCGCGTGAGTACGTCGCCGAGGCGGGATACCGTGTTCTTGCCGGAAGCCTGCCCGAGAAGACAGCCTATCGAAGAGCGTCGGACGAGGGCCGATCGCTTACGGAGACCCGTTTCCCATCCCTAAATAAGCGGAGCGATGAGCTCGTACAGGGGATCGTTGACCTCATCACCCTCATGCAGAAGGAAAGGGCGGCCTAACCATGGCAAACGTACCACCACCTACCAAGAGATCACGCAAGGGGCCTCCGCCTGCTGTAGAGATGACGGTAGGAAACCTAGAGAAGACCGAGCCGGGAAGCCTTAAACCCCTCAATTTCAAAGTGCCAGCCGATTTTCACCGGGACTTCAAGGTCTACGCCTCTCAGCAGGGCATAAGCATGCTGGATTTGCTGCAGGAAGGCTTCAAAGTCCTCCGGGAACACCGAGGATAGAAATAACGAATGAAAGAAAATCGCAGGCCAGGAAAGACGACAAATTTGACCCGAAATCAACAGGGGCGACCATTCCAGTTTTCATGTAGGCTTGCGCAATCAAAACAGAGAGCCGAAGCCTTCAGGGTCGACGTCCGGTGTGCTCTAAGCGACACTCGCCCACGAAGGCAGTGTCGAATCGTCCTCGCAGTGAGGCGGGACTACAAATGAAGAGCATAGACGGAGCCTTGGTGAAGCGGAATCATAAGCAAGAGGAACTCGCCGCGCAGGGGGCTCTTTTTGACGATTTGCAGGACTACCGGTTTCAAAGACACTCCGGCGTTGTTCCTGCACTTGTTCAGATCGCGCACGCGCTCATCATCTGTGGTCTTCCTTACCGGCAGACTGAATCGCGGCAGCATGTGCGCCGATCCCGTAAGGCAGACGGAACCACAATTACCGTCACCTTTCATGCGCTTGGGACCGATGTGGCCATGCCTTACGGAACGGATCGTACGCTTCTTCACTGGCTGATTGACCAGGCAATCAAACGCAAGGATCCCTTTGTGCCTTGGTCTACCGCGTCACAGTTCATGGAGGATATGGGCTACAGCAGGGGAGGGAAGAACTATCAAAGGGTGCGGGATAGCTTCAAGCGGCTCTCCTCAGTCGCAATCGTTGTCGAGCAACAGGACGCTGCTTTTGAAGACATCGCCATCATGCCCATCATTCAGGGAGCGCGCCTTCCCCGGAGCGTGGCACCCAAGTTCGTTGAATTTCCAGGGACGCCTGCCACTCAAGGAGTGCGCTTTGGTGAGGCTTTCTTCGAAGAGATCAATCGCAACCACGTTCCGTTCCCATGGGAGATCCTGCGAGCTCTCGACAGGAAGCCCCAAATGCAGGATTACATCCTCTTCCTTCACTGGCGCAGCTTTTCTGCCAACAGACCTAGCCTGATTCCCTGGGCCGCTCTACGGGAGCAGCTCTGGCAGGACGACAAGACTTCGTCTCGCATTCGGGTGCGCTTTGCTGACGCCATCCGCATGCTCAAGACCGTTTGGCCTGAGTTTCAGGGAGATGCTCGATCAGATGGACTATGGATCGCCCCGCCAAAAGGGAATCGACACCTCATTACGGGAGCAGTTCATACCCAAAGAAGCACTAAAACCATTTCCTGATCGTACTAACAGGCTACTTCAACGAGAATTTCGTCCCCTTAAAGCCCCGCAGACGCGGGGTTTTACATGCACACAGCCGCCATCGTACCTCCGGGCTAAATTATATGATTAGTTTGTTGAAGGGAATGGGTTTGTTGCAGTTTTCATGTATGCACTCTTCAAAGGTGAAGGCGGACCTCGACAACGTCGTACCTCCGGGCTGGAAATCAGGTCTCCACGCTGAAAATAAATACTTTACTTGCAGAATCGCGAAGAAGCTGCCTTTCCTGGAGATCGGGTGTGAAGAAAGCCGTCGTACCTCCGGGCTGCTTGAGGGCTATATAGGCTGAAGAGAAAGGGTTTACGGGGTGATTCACATCAGGAAAACAATCGTCCACCATTTCGTACTTCCGGGCTAAGAAATCGTACTTCCGGGCTGCTCTTTTCGTACCTCCGGGCGCAATTTGTCGTACCTCCGGGCTCCCTTAATAAGAAGCAGGAAGTTACAGGAAGAAACAAGAAAATACCAGGATGTACTCAACGCGCAAATCTTGAAAACTCCCAAGACAAAAACCAAACTGTTTACCCCTTACGGGGCAGACAAGTTCGCTTACGCTCACAATCCTTGGAGGGCGCTGCGCCCCTCCAAACCTCCCCCTCTCAAAAACAACAACAGAACAAAACCTGCCTGTTGAGGGTAGGGGGTGGGTTGAGCTCCTGAGGTGAGACCTCGGGCAGCACTGTGGCATAGGCCAGCGCCGCAGGCTGGACCGTGGCGACCCACATGCGATCGGGGCAGGGAAGACATCCTCCAAACACGCCTAAAGCCGCCCTGAAGCAAACCGGTTCAATCGATGAAGTAGCCGATCTGCTCGAGGACCTCGTGTTTCACCTTCACCGCCTCAAGCCGGCCTTGCGCCGACAGGTCAAGATCCCTGCGAAAGGTGTCAAGCACATATCCACTCAGATCCGTTTTATCGCGAAGCAGCTTCAGCAGCGATTCCCGATCGGTCTGGTACTCAAAGCTACCATCAACGTGGTTGGATGGCCGAATCAACACCGAGAGCGAGACGTTGCTGGTGCGCGGCTGAGGGAGGGGTAGGGTCGACCGGGCGTGAAGGCTGATCCGCATCATGCCGGCCATACTTACAGCCGCGGACGGCGCACGCATATGCCACAAAAGGCGAAGGGTGGGGGGAAAGGTACAGATCCGGCCCGGATAGACAGCATGAAGCCTGAGAGCGATCTCCGTGCATCGTACAGAGCAAAGCAACATAAATTCTCTTTGAGACCGGCACATGAGTAGCGGACAGAAGACGTTTTGGAGGAAAGAGGCTGGTGAGTCAGGGGCCAAGCAACGAACAACAATGGCAACGGGTTCAGCAGGAATTGCGTGTCTCTCAGACGCTAGCCACTGCCGGCCAACACTCCGCCGCCATCATGCACGAGATCAACAACCCGCTCGAAGCGATCGTGAATCTCGCGTACCTCGTGAAGGATGGAGCCGAGAACCCCGAGACAGTTCGTGAGTACATGACCCTGATGGAAGAGGAGCTGGCGAGTCTAGTTCGTGTCGCGCGACAGACGCTGAGCTTCTACAAGCCCTCGGGCACTTTGCAGGCGTTTGACTTCGTGCCGCTCGCAGAGTCAGCGTTGCGGCTGCACGGAAGCAAGTTGTCGGCCAGGAAAATACAGATCACCAAGAATCTTGTCGGAGAAGCAAAGGTGCGAGCGCATGCCGGAGAGATGCTTCAGGTGATGTCGAATGTGATCCTGAACGCCATCGAAGCCTTGCCCATGAGCGGTGTCTTGCAGGTGCGAGTGCGGAAGAGCGCTCGAGAGGTTCATGTCCTGATCGCCGACAACGGGCATGGCATCCAGGATGACGCCCTGGGCCGGATCTTCGAGCCGTTCGTGACCTACAAGGAGAGCGGAACCGGTCTGGGCCTATCGATTTCAAAATCGATCGTCGAATCCCATCGGGGACGAATGGTTGTTCGAAGCAGTGTCCGGCCGGGGAGAACTGGAACAGTCTTCCGCATCTCGCTGCCGCTTGAACCCACCACGGCGTCAATTTACTGAGCTGATATCAAACCCAGATTTGCCGCGGTGCAGAAGCGTCTCCCGTCGAGCACGCCGTCCCTTGAATCACAAGGTCTTCCTTGGAAGACCTTGTGAGTGGTAAAGGGATCGGGCGATGGACACCTGTGCATTATGCCGGGCTGCTTCTTGCGAGTGGCGCGGCGATGAAGGTGTGGCCGATGATTCAAGCTGCCGAACCTAGTATTCGCTTCCTCCCCACCCTACGACTCTCTCTGGAGCGCGTGGAGGCTGGGTTCCCGTCGAGACTATGACGAAGTTTATCTCCGCTTCGGGTGTGGAGCTCTAAGACATCTACGAGCTCAGAGAGCACCCGAGCGCAGTTCAATCAAGTTCTTTCTAAAGCACCTACGGCGTTGATGAAGACGTTAAACCGCTTTTGCATAGGGCCATACGGCCGCCGTAAGCTGCCCGTACCGACGAGATGGGCTCGTCTCATACAGTGTCAGGAGACGCTCCGAAATGCGGTAGTAAGCACATGCCGTCTCCTGGACATAGACCGCAGTGTGCTTCTTACCATACCCACAGGTCCGTCCGATTTTGAGCCTCATGGTAATTCGGCGCATGTCTATCGCTTCCGATCTCATTCGTTCTGCCACCAACGTACTCCCACCGAGGTTCCAGGCCTTGGCTTGGGAGGCAAGCGCAACCAGCACTTCCGTATTTGTTTGCATCTGCTTCAGACCATCCCACCCCCCGATCATCGTCCAGAGCTCGTCTGGATCAATCCCGGGCTGCCATCCACTCGCATCCGAACACTCAAGAGCGGCGAGGGTGATGCCCTCCGTCCTTACAGGCTTCAGCTCCCTAACGAGCTCTTCCCACGTCCTTGTCGCAAGTCGAAGTTTCTTGATCTCCGCCCGGCAGAGAGCGAGGAGAAGGAGGGAGACGGCAGCAGCAAGAATGTATACCGAAATCATGGGAGGAATCCTCCATCGCCGGACTTCGCCGACTGGCTCAATCAAGCTCATCATAGCGCCGCGGAGTCGACGATTTCAGGGCCACTCCCCCGAAAGTGCCATACGGCTGAGACCTATCCGAGCGGACTTTTCATATCTCGCCGAGAGATAACGACCCGCCCAACAGCCAGAACACCATCCTACGATCCAGAGAAGAAGTGCCCACCCTTTTGCGTGGTTTGAAAATGGGTCTAAAGCCGCTCATGCCACGCAAGAAGATACTCCTGCATTTCCGGTGATGGTGGAACAGGTTGTACTTCTGGCCTCCAGAAAGAGATGATCCACAACAACAGGGCTCCCAAATACACATACATACGGGTTTGGTCGAAGAGAACAAGCTCCTTACGCCACCCCGTCGCCACGTGGGCAACATCCCCGGCCACAGCGATAGCTGCCCAAGCCACCAGACCTTGCCCAAGTGCCATTACATGGCTTCGCCAAGGTATTCCCAAACGATTGGCTGCCACGGAGATGGAGAGGAACAGTTCGCATGTCAGTAAAGATGTGAACAACGTCGCTCGTACCTCCCAGAGATCGAGCCCGCTTAGTGCAGGCGGCGTGATCGTCAGGCACAGCCCGGCGGCGAGCAGAGTACCTACCGCAGACCAGAGCAGGAACGCCGTACGTGCATCCTGGACCCAGGTTCCCACCGAACGTAAAACATTTCGTGCGATCTCGAAGACCAGCGCAACCTGAAAGCAGTAATCCCCTAGCGCCAAACTCCAATAGGCAACGAAATAGGTGTGTTGACTCCCGTGCCGAGAGATGAGGAATAAGGCCAGTGTCACCGCCCCCTGGTAGGCAATGAGAGAAGTGAACACGGGGAACTTGCGCCAGCGAGAGCGTACCAGCAAGACGGCGAGAAAGGCGAGGTGGCCGACAAAGCCGGCCGCCCAGAGCGCAATTTCCAGATTGGTCAGACCCATCACTCATCTACCGTCACGAGGTTTGCATGCCTCGTAGATGGTAAGTCTATCGGCTAGAATCCGAGATAAGCAAAAGCGATCTGCTGAAGGTATTCCAGAACCGTAGGCTGTGGAGGACGCGGCTTCGGATTGGTGCCCATTGTTTGGGCGGAGAGTGTAGAAGCAACTGAAAAGGCCATAATAACGACAAGTGCAAACAAGCGAAACAGTTTTTGCATGGGAGGCTGGACCTGAGCGCAGTTGCGCTATCACGAACCTAGTTCTCGGACAGCTTGGAATCCATTCCCCGTTTTGATCCGCCCGTCCCACAATAGAACGATACCCAAACCAGAACCATACCTACTCGAGCGGGGTGTCGTTTTGCGTATAGATGAAGACTGATCGCGGACCGGGAGAGGAGCCGCGGAAGACAGCAAAGACACCTCTTGGCGAAAGCCACGTAAGCTTGCTGCTGCAACACTTGTCTCCTATGAGGTAAGCACATGCAAATCAAACTCTGGCTCGGCGCGCTCGCAACCGTTGCGGCGCTGTCGGTAGGTGCCATGGCCCAGGCTCCGGCAGGTTCCACCGGTCAATGCATAGCCGGCAGGTTCCACCGGTCAATGCATAGACGGCACGTATTCAACAGCAGCGAAGAAGGCTGGAGCCTGTGGCGGTCACAAGGGCGTCCAGACCTGGTACGCGGAAACGAACGCGACTCCAGCGCCAGCGTCCCCAGCTAAGACTCCCCGGCAGACCTCTCCGTCATCGACGCCAGCTGCCACAACAGCGCCAACACCCGCAGCAGCACCGGCCCCAGTACAGAAGGCCTCTCCAGCGCAGGCAAGCGCACCCCAGAGCTCTTCGTCGGCAGCGTCGCGGGCGCAGGCTCCTGGTGGAGGTCCAGGCATGGTCTGGGTGAACACAACCAGCAAGGTCTACCACTGCTCCGGAACAAAATCTTACGGCACCACGAAGAACGGGAAGTACCTCTCCGAGGCGGAGGCAAAGGCTGAAGGCGATCGGCCGGACCACGGCAAGCCCTGTCCACAGTCATAGGAGTGACAACCCTTGCTGGGCAGGCATCGTCGACCTGTTAGTCTGGTTGAGTAATCCATTGCGCGGCCCTCTTCGGAGGGCCATTCTTTTGTGTCCGGTACGCTAGGCTCCAGGGGGAGAAACGCCTTGCCACTATCCGAAACCGACAACAGCGCAACCGTTATTGCGAAGCCTGTAAAAGGATGGACGGTAAGTGACGCGGCAGGAGTCGAAGTCGCTGCAATTCAGTATGCAGAGACCCCAGAGGAATTCGAAAGGGAAGACAGCAAGTCAATCCACCTTGTCCTCACAGCTCCACAGTGCCTAGATCTTGCCGACGCACTGACCAGGGCGGCGCGTGACGTTCTGAGATCTCATTCGCCCAGAACTCCCTTGGAGTAATGGTTGCAGTTGGCTCAACTTCTACCGTTCATTTGCCCACGTGAGCCAGAAGCGCAGAAGCGACTGGGGGGAGGGGTAGAAAGGGGAGGGTAGAAGGTCTCGGACAGGCAAGCCCACGCGGCCACAACCACGAGGAAGTGGGTGTTGGCAGCGAGGCTAGCCAAGATGTTAGTCGTTCGCCTTCAAGTACCACAAAAGGATCAGAGGCTAAAGCATCAACCTCCTGCATACTGACCCTGTTCCATAGAGCGGGAATTGCTACTTCCTCGGTTCCGGCTTCCCTTATCCGCAATACCAACCCTGCAGTCAAGGAAGGCTCCCAGACGATCGGGAGCCTTCGCTCCATTGCGGGACAATTGTGTTGGGTTTGGTTGCTTCTGAGGGCCGGAGTCCTGTCCGGCCCTCGTTCATGTCCAAGCGACAATCAGGGTGTCTGACGGAACCACGGTTCCCCTAACTGGCCGGCAGACAACATTGGCTTAGTTTGCGGCTAGAGACTCGGCCTCGATGCGATTGAGGCTGTTCTGGATCTCCTGTACGGCCCGCTGAGCTGCTGGCCGCCAATCCTGATCGTGAATCTCCGTTGCGAACAGCACAACCTGGAGTTTATTCCGCACAAGATCATCAAAGGTATGGCGAATGGTGCTGACGGCAGCTCTTCGCGCCCTGCGCTGCGCTGATCGAACGATGAAGAAGATGATTCCGTGCAGCACACCCACAGCTAGCGCGCTGATTGCCGCGGCCTTCCAAGGTGCTACGTTTCGAAACAGTGCGAATACCACGATGACGACGAGAACTCCTAAAGCCGTCAAAATCAGTTCCAAGTATTCGAGGAGAAGTCTCTTCATGTCAGTGCGAGTAGAGCGGCCCTTAAGGTCATACGGCTCGGCAAGGGAATCGGGGTAACCTGTCAGTTTGTTTCTCAACTTTGCTCCGCGTAGCTTTGCTTCTCCTGGTCTCCCGGGCGCTCCATGATGCGAGCATGAAGAATGTCCGCCTTCTTAGCTTTCCAGTCCGTACGACAATTTGCAATCAGTTCGCGGAGCAGCAAGCCGAAGATGAGAAATGCCACTACAGAAGGGAGCACAAGCGTTATGGTAACCCAAATAAGGTTACTTCCCACTGGAAGTGAGTAATAGTCGTTGGTGGTTGGCTGGGGGTTTGTAGCCTTCTCGATGTGTTGGTCCCCACGCTGCTGCGCAGCGGAAGAAAGTGCGCATCTCCCCGCACTTGAACAGCGAAAAACAGGGCATAGTCACGTACAGAGCCGCAGCATCCGATGGCCATTGCTAAGTCTCCTGCCGATCGTCGCCGTGCTCCCACGCTTTGCACGTAGGAGGGAACACGTTCCCCATTGGGGACCAATCGGCCTCCCCTTTTCTTAGTTCCGCCTTATCTACTGTCATTCCGAGCGAATTCGAGAAACCTTACCGGTGCCCCGCACCCATCCGTTTGCTTCGTCGAGCTGAGCATCACGCCCGCAATGGCCGCTGGCATCTCAGATCACACTTGGAGCTATGAGGAAATCGCGAGGCTGGTTTTCTCATAAAAAGTCTCCCCTCCTGAGGTCGTATCCAGCGTGCGCCTGCCTTGACAAATCATGGCATATACAGCACGGTATATCTCAAAAGGAGACGCAATGGCACAGCTCGAAAAAGCAAAGGTGTTCATGAGTGGAAGGAGTCAGGCGGTGCGCATCCCGGCACAGTATCGATTCACGAGCAACGAGGTCTACATCCGGCGCGACCAGAAGAACGGCGACGTCATTCTTTCGCAGAGCCCGGGAACCCTGGAAGAGATCTTAGCCGCGCTCGACAAGCTGGGTGTTCCCGAGGACTTTCTGGCACCTTCCGAACGGGATCAGCGTCCCCCGCAGGAGCGGCCGGAGCTGTGACGTTTACCTACCTGTTGGACACGAATATGGTCAGCTCCATCGCCAAGGGCCGGTCGTCCGCTGCTCGCATTCGGCTGCTCGGTCTCAAGGACGATGAGGTGGCTTGCGTCTCCGCCGTCACCGAGGCTGAGATCCGCTACGGTCTCGCCAAGAGGCCGGAGGCTACGGCTCTGAAGGTTTTGATGGACGGATTTCTGGCCAGCATTCATGTTCTACCGTGGGGTCGCGACGAAGCCGAAACGTATGGGTTACTCCGAGCCAAGCTGGAGAGGTCAGGGCTGACGCTCGGTAATATGGACGTGATGATTGCCGCCCATGCAATTGCCACGGGAGCAGTTCTGGTGACCAACGACAAGGCATTTGCGCAGGTGGACGACCTCCATGCTTCGGTGAATTGGGCGACCGACCTGTAGCGACCGCGCCTTGCCTCAAAGGCTCGCAGCTATGGCTCCAATGCCAACAACGCGCTGCTACGCAGCGGAAGAAGGTCTGACACATCACCCCCAAGTGGGAACTGTAGGTAAACGCGAAGGCGCTCCCGCGTTTACAAAAGTAAACGCGTTTGCAATGAGCAACTTATAAGACTCGCGTTTACATCTGTTTACGCGCGGTTCCGGGCGGAACCGATTTCGTTACTCCGGCGTAAACGCATTGATGTGCAGCTACTTAGGCCAGAACCGCGATCCAGCCGACTTGACGGCCTCTGCGGGCGCGGTCCAGGTTTTCAGCAAGGCAACTTCCCACTTGAGTACTCCTGGCACGAGCACACCGGCGACCCGAAATGCCTCCGCAGGTGTGGAGGAGAAGCCCGGCTTCCGCACTAAAACCGTCGCCACGCGGATCACGCCCGAGGAGCTGCGGGAGGTCGAATCCGCCGCCGAGCGCGAGGGAAAATCTCTAGCCGAGTGGCTGCGCGACCTGGCGTTGAAGGCGGCGCGGCAGCGTCCGTCGGACCCGATGGAGCTGCTTCTGAGTGAGCAGTCGGCGACCCGGTACATGCTCCTGAATCTCTTCCATGCGACCGCCCAGGCGAACGCGGAAGGGAAGCACCTGCTGGCCGAATCCGTGCTCAGAATCCGCGACCAGGCGGACGCCCGCAAGATGATCGAAAGTTTTCATGCCCAGGACGCCCAGGAGGGGCAAAAGGGGGCCAGCCGTGAGCCGCCCGATGCGGTTTCCGAGTCGCGGCGGGAGGGCGTTGCTGCTCCTGTTCGGGATCACCCTGGGGCCATTTCTGCTCGTTCTCCCCGCCTCCATTTGGCTGGCATGGACGCTCACGCCGCTCCAAAAGTTCTATCTCGGCACCTACACAGCAAGCTCGATCGGGGCTACTCAGCCGCGCACTATGACGAGCATTCGATGGGTGCTGAAGACCGCTCCGGGACGCAAATCCGTCCCCATGCTCCCCGAAGATGCGGTAGCCGGACCGAACCGAAAGCTGCCTGTCAGCCTCTCGGCTCAGGCAGTCGCGGAGGGCTGGCGGGGAATGGTGTTGGGTTCCCCGGAGAGGGTTCCGTCCTCTCAACTGGCCCCGCTGCTCCGGGATTTGATGTACGACGGCGAGAGTGTTCCGCACATCCTTGGCCTGCCCCTGCTCTATGGATTGGTGGGGCTGATCTTCGTGTGTCTCGCTCTCCAAAAAGCGAAGGATGCCTGGGGCGATGGACTGAGTTCCCGGATGAATCGGCGGTATGAAAAGCGCCACGGACGGAGGACCAAAGGGCCGGAGTTGACTCGGCCGGCATGGCTGAAATGGCGGGCGGACGCCTGCATCCGGCTCCGGTTACAGGGTGAGAGCATAGGGTCGAAGCTGCTCCCGTGGGGCCGGAGCTACGCGATTCCGAAGCGGCTGGAGTCGAGTCACATCATGCTCATGGGCGACACCGGGGCAGGGAAGTCGTCGGCCATCCGGCAGATTCTGCGGCAGGTAAAGGAGCGCGGCGACACTGCCATCGTCTACGACCCGGCGATGGATTTCGTGGGCGAGTTCTATTCGCCCGAGCGCGGCGACCTGATCCTTAATCCGCTGGACGCCCGGTTTCCGTATTGGTCCTTGCCGGATGAGATATTCAACGACGAGATCGCTACCTCCATCGCTGCCGCGCTCTTGCCGGAAAAAGAATACGAGAAGGCATTCTTTACCGACGCGCCGCGCCGGGTTCTGGCCCATCTGCTCCGCCGAAAGCCGCAGGTCCGGGACCTGTTGCGGTGGATGAGTGACCCGGAGGAGATCGCCGCGAGGGTGAAGGGAACGCCCCTGGCCGCCTACCACGATCCTGGTGCACCGGCGCAGCGGGCGGGGATCCTATCGAGCATGAACATGGTGGCCGACAGCCTGGAGCTGCTGCCCCAGTATGCCGACCACAATGCCCCCGGCTTCGCTACATCGTCGTGGATATCGACCCGGAAGCGATGGGTGTTCCTGACCTCCAGCTCCGGCTACCGGGAGAAGCTGTTGCCCCTTCATTCCGTGTGGCTGGACCTGTTCATCCTGCGTATGATGGGCCACTGCCCGGACGCGCAGCCGGTCTGGTTCGTTCTGGACGAGCTGGCGAGCCTCAACAAGCTCCCGCAGCTCCATACCGCCGTGACCGAAAACCGCAAGTATGGAAACCCGGTGGTGCTTGGATTTCAGGGCCGGAGCCAGATGGAGAAACGCTATGGGCAGGACGCCGAAGCCATGCTCTCGCAGCCCGCGACCAAGGTCTTCTTCAGAACCTCCGAGCCGCGTGCGGCGAAATGGATCTCGGAGGCTATCGGCGAGATCGAGGTCGAGCGCCTGAAGGAGTCGCGCAGCATGGGGCTGCTGCGATCTAAAAAGTCCTACGCGATGGAGATCGCCACCAAGCCGCTCATCCTGGCCTCCGAGATCGCCGGCCTCGACAGCCATCGCGCCTACATCAAGCAGGAGAACCGGGTCGTGCCGGTGCGCTTCCGGCTCGCGAAGAAGCGGAAGAAACAGCCCGAGTTCATCGAGCGCAAGGTGGAGACACCAGCGCTCAGGAAGCTAGCGGAGCTGCCCGCGCAGGCACCAGCTCCGGCGCAAGCGCCACCGAAGAAGCCAGCCCAGGCCTCTTTGCCGCTCATCCACACGCCCGCTGTGAAGCGGGAAGGTTTTGCGTGGGATGCCAGCCAGGAGATTGAGTGAGTATAGAAAAGCGCGTTCCCGTTACTAATTCGACCGAAGCGGACTTCCATGTCCAAATGGGACACAATGAGTGACTCGGCCTGCAGTCATCATTTGACGGCTTAGCTTCCGGCTGGCCCGTCAATCGGCAGTCAGAGTCCGTTAGAGACACTTCTGAATGTGTTGTTCCTTGATATAGGTACGGAGAGGGCATACAGATGCAAAGGCAGCACATTCTCGGGTGCGCGATAATTCTTGGCACGTGTCTTGTCCTTTCGCTAGTCGCGGTCGGAGTCATGCACCATCCCGCAAGCGTCCAAGGCTCCGGACATTACCTGCTCCGTATGGCCGTCGCACTCTTGCTCGTATACGGGATAGCGGGAGTAGCTGTCTGGAAGCAAAGGGCTGGCAACCCGAACACTGAGGCGGCAATCGTTGGCGCGCAGATCGGCCTATTTCTTGGTGCCGTGCAGATAGCTAATCACCTGATTGAGGCGTTCGTTCCGATCAGACCGTTCGTTCTTGTTATCAGCCCGGTATTGTTAATGCTCGCACTATTAGGTACGGCAGGCGCGGCAGCATGGGAACGCACCAGGTCGCTGGTGTTGGCGGTGACTGGCGGAGTGTGGTGTGCGATTGTCGCGACGCTGATCACGCTCAGCTTTGCAACTTCCTTCAACCTGTTTTTTGCGGCACGTGTGGACTGGCAGTTGCGCGAGGCCTTTGCCGCGAGCGGCATGATCGATCCTGGAGGCTTCCGGGTTAGGAACATATTGGAAGCGTCATCGGAGATACTTGTTCGTATGCCCCTCTTGGCAATCTGCTTAGCCTTGGCGGGCGCAGTCATTCACGCATGGATGAGCCGCGAATCCAAACGCATTGCAATAGCAGCCAGCGTCCTGGCGCCGCTAGTGTTTGCGGTGGGTGCATCCGCGCTGTGGCACGCCAACGCCATCGAACGTGCTGCACGACCGCCATTTGTGATGTCAGGACTCCTGCTTTCCGGAGTTGCGCTGTGTGCTGCGTATCCGATTTGGTCGATCCTCCGCGGCTCGGGCAGCATTACCCGAGGCTCGGTGAATTGCTAACCATACAAAATTTGTCTACAAGTCCTGATTGCCGGCTACTCGGAAGTAAGCCGCGCATAATTCTCAATGTGCTAAATCGCCAAATCACTCGTTGAGGGACCGATTAGCCCTACTAAGTCGTCTTTTGGTGAGCAGCACTAGATCCCACCATGCTGACCATGTCCTCCAAAGCGTTATCGGCAGGCCAGGCGCGGACGTACCACGCGCGGGAGTTCGCGTCGGAGCGGCAGAACTACTGGAGCCGCGACCAACAGGGCTTCAGCGAGTGGCAGGGCAGGCTTGCACAGCAGTGGGGGTTGGAGGGCGCGGTTGGCAATGACCACTTTGCGCGACTGAGCGAAGGCCAGCACCCGTTCACGGAAGAACAGCTCGTGCGGCATCAGGTTTCCCGGACCTACGAGGGCAAGCAGGGCAGGGAAGTGACGAGCGTGGAGCATCGCGCCGGATGGGATGCCACGTTCTCCGCCCCGAAATCGGTTTCGGTGACCGCGCTTGTGGGCGGCGATGAGCGGGTGCGGGAGGCGCACCGGGAGAGCGTTCGCGTGGCTCTCGGCGAGATCGAGCACTACACCCAGGCGCGGATCGGCAACGTGCATGCCCCGGAGACGACGGGTAAGTTCGCCGCCGCGACCTTCGAGCACGACACGGCGCGGCCCGTCGATGGCTATGCCGCCCCGCAGCTCCACACTCATGCCGTGATCTTCAACGTGACCGAGCGCGAGAACGGGCAGACCCGCTCCGTGCAGTCGCATGAGCTGTACGCCTCGCAGCACTACGGCACGGCGATCTACCGCGCGGAGCTGGCCACGCGCCTCGCAAAGCTAGGCTACGAGCTGGAGCGCGGCAAGGATGGTCAGCCGGAGATCAAGGGTTACACGCGGGAGTACCTGGAGGCGTCGAGTCCGCGACGGCAACAGGTGCAGGATTACAAGCGGGAGCAGGGCATCGACGGCGCGGCCGCAGGGCAGATCGCCGCCCACCGCACACGTGACAAGAAGGAGCTACTGTCGCCGGAGGAGGTGCAGCGCCAGCACCGGGAGCTTGCCGGGCAGTTCGGCTATCAGGCCGACCGGGTAGTGGCCGAAGCACTGGAGCGTACTCAGAAGGTTCAACAGGAACAGACCCGCTCTCCGGCACAGACGGCACAACAGGCCGTAACCTATGCCCGCGATCACCTGTTCGAGAAAGATGCCGTACAGGACCGGCGTGCGCTCTACGAAACAGCGTTGAACCGCGGCATGGGGGAGATCACGCATGGACAGGTACGGCTGGAGTTCGAGCGCAGGATGCAGGCAGGCGAGTTCCGCGAGGCTCCGGCATCCGTGCGTGGGCCGCAGATCACGACCGCGCAAATGGTGCGGATGGAGCGGGAGATCGTCAGGCAGATGCAGCAGGGCAACCGACGCGGCTATCAGGACCCGATGCTATTAGAGGGCCGGGAACGCTTCGATACGCTGGAGCGGCACCCGGAGCTGAATCGTTCGCAAGAGGAAGCCGCCCGTGAGGTCTTCGCTGCGCGGGAGAAGATCGTCGGCATCGACGGCATAGCCGGAGCCGGGAAGACGACGACGCTGGCTGTCATCCGAGAAGGAGCCGAGGCCGAAGGGTACAAGGTGGAGGGTTTCGCGCCCACGAGCCGTGCAGCCCAGAAGCTCGGCGAGGCCGGCATTGAGACTTCAACACTGCAGATGCACCTGGCGCGACGGCAGGGGCCTGACACCGGAGAGAAGCGGCTCTATGTGCTCGATGAGTCCTCGCTCGCGTCCACCAGGCAGATGCACGAGTTTGTGACGCGCCTGCACCCGAACGACCGTGTGTTGCTGGTAGGCGACCGGCGGCAGCATGAGGCGGTCGAGGCCGGAAAACCATTCGCGCAGTTGCAGGAGGCGGGGATGAAGACCATTTCGCTTGACCAGATCGTTCGTCAGAAGGAGCCGGAGTTGCGCCAGGTGGTCGAGCAGCTTGCGCGTGGCGAGGTTGGAGCTGCGGTTAAGAATTTGGAACAACAGGGCCGGGTGCATGAGTTCCGTGGCCGCGAGGAGCGGATCGACGCCATCGCGAAGGAGTATGCGAAGTCGCCGGAGAGTACCTTAGTCGTCTCGCCCGACAACCGCTCCAGGGCGGAGATCAATCAGCGCATCCATGCCGAGCTGCAACGGCATGGCGTTGTGGGGAGGGAAGAGCATCGCGTCCAAACGCTGGTGCCGCGCCAGGACCTCACGGGAGCGGCCCGCACCTGGGTCGAGCGGTACGAGGTAGGCGAGGTGCTGCGCTACAGTCGAGCATCGAAGGAGACCGGCATCGGCAAAGGTGAATACGCCCGCGTGGTGGGCATCGACGCTCCGCACAACCGGATCACGGTGGCGCTGAAGGATGGCAGGGAGCGGACGTATGACCCACATCGCCAGCAGGGTGTTTCGGTCTACCGCGAGGAGCCGCGCAGCTTCTCCATGGGCGACCGCATCCAGTTCACCGCGCCCGCGAACGATCTCAAGGTCGCCAACCGCGAGCTCGGCACCGTCAAGAGCATCATCGAAGGCCGCATATCGCTTCGCATGGACGGAGGCCGCTCCGTGCAACTCGATCCAGCCAGGCATCCGCATCTCGATCATGGCTATGCCGTGACCAGCCACTCCAGCCAGGGCCAGACCGCCGAACGGGTGTTGGTGCATGTGGACACGGAGCTAGGCGCGAAAGACCTGCTCAACAACCGCATGGCCTACGTCGCCGTCTCGCGCGGAGCGCACGATGCGCAGCTCTTTACCAACGACCGCGAAAAGCTGCCCGCCGCGCTGGGCCACGAGGTCTCCCGCGAGAGCGCCCACACGCCACAGCACAAGCAGGAGCAGGCCATCCAACCGCCACAGCAGGAGATTGCGCCGAAGATCGAGCATGGCTATGGATTGGGACTCGGATTGTAAATAGCACGTTTTCCGTCTTTCCTTAGTACCGGATGTAGCGTATTGCGTTGAAGCGCAGCTCCAGGCCGAGTTCGTTTGCAGGGACCGGGGTGGAAGCGCTCGATGGCGGGCCGAAGAGGAAGTTGCGGGCGTACTCCAGATGAAAGCTCACACGCTCATGGCTCCACGGAAGATTCCAGTTGAACCCGGTTCGGATGGCCTGCTGCAATATGGGTTTGCTTAAGTCGTTAGATGAGAGACGCACCCAGTCATAGCGCACGAATGGATCGAGATCCCCAGCCCTGGCCGTGTGAAAGAGCGAAAACTGACCGAGGCCATAGCCGCCCGGAATCTGTGTGTTCGTCTTCGAGAACAAAGTTAGGAAGTGTTCCGATTCCAGGCTGTAGGCATGGTCCCCGATTCGGTCTGCGTAGACCGCCTCTATCTCCCCCGTTGTCTCATTTCCCGACGCCGGAGCCGTGCCAACCGCTTGTCCAGCAACGGCGGAGATGAAGGTCCAAGTGCCGTTGCGGATGTCTCTCGTCTGGTCCAGAGATGCCGCAGCAGAGAGCTTTCGCCCGCTTTTCTCATTGTCGATAAGCAGCCCCGAGACCTTGACGGCCAGATCGTTGCCCACCACATATCGAGGATTCGAGGTGTTGAGGGAGCCGCGATTGTCGAGAGCTGCAACAGCGACCGTGTAGCGCGGCGTAACCGCCTTCACCAGTTCCACCCCAAATTGTGTTCCGAAGCTGTGAACGCTGCCGTGCTCTTCGAGAACGAGTGAGCGATTGATCGTGGGCAAGTTGCCGGATGAAAGATTGTCTTCCCGCGAAAGGATGTGCGTGTTTTCCCCGAAGAGCACACGCAGCTTGCCGGGATCGTCGGCATCCTGAATCGCGGCGAAGAGGTTTTCTACGACGTTTAGCTTCGAGCGGTCGCGGAAGAAGTTGGTATCGGTAAAATCGACCTCATAGACCAGGGCAGTCCGATAATGCGTAGCAAAGCGCGGCAGATCGAACTCCATACCTTGCCGGACGCGCCGCCAGAAGCCATCACCCTCCGCTCGGAAGACGTGCTCTCCGTATCCCCAGATCGTGTAGCGGAAATCGCCGTGCTGGTACACCGCGCCCGCGTCGGGATCAATGCTCCATCCTTGCTTGCGGACCGTGGGACTCGTTAGCGTTGCCGAGCCAGCATTTGCGGTGTTTGCTGGCGGGGTAGAGGGCTTATCGGCAGGCCGCTGGGTCTGCGCCGCTGCTCCTACCGACAAACTCAGCAAAAGGAGGGCCTCAGCCCCCTCATGCGCGTCTCCGCTTCTTGAGGCCGTAGCGGACTCGCCAGGCGACAGCAACGAGCACTACCATCAGGCATCCTTCGATAAACACCTTTTCGGCATCGAGGAAGTCCGTCGGGCGATTCTTCAGTTCCGGGTCAGTGAGGACGCCATGAAGGAAGAACAGGGCGGCGGCAGCGTAGGCCGTGTAGTGAAGCCCCTTCCAGAGCTTTCGGCCCAGTTCCAACCGGAAATATGAAGTCACGACCACGACCGCCAGGCAGTAGAACGCCGCCGCGCCGAGCGAGTTGACGACAGGCTGCAAGGGAGAGTGAATCGGCCACAGCAGATCGAGCCAGCGGAAGCCGGCCGTCTTCGAGAACAACAGCACAACGGGGTGCAGGCCCGCAACGCAGAGGGCTATGTATCCCGTCCAGTTGTGCAGTGCAAAGATGTTGATCTGGCGGTGCGGCCATGAACGTAGGGTGCTGTAACGCAGCGAAATCAAAAGCCCAAGCAGGATGTTCGAGGTCAGCAGACCCATCGCGAGGAGGCCAACATAGCTTGATAGGTCTATAGCTGTCATTTGGGCGCATCTCGTTCCCGCACCAGAGATCGGAGTGTGCCGAAGTTCGTCTTCGAAGCGGCGGTGACGGCGAACAACAAACTCGCCGATCGGCAATCCAAGCGTGCTGCCCACGATCACGTCCGAGGGAAAGTGGTCACGGCCAGTGATCCGCGCCATACTCACGGCCGTAGCCACGCCATACGTTCCATAACGCACCCAGGAACGATCCGGGTATTCCGCAGCGAAAGCAGGAGCTACAGACCAGATCGTGATTGCGTGACCGGAGGGGAACGAATCTCCCCCAGCCCAGAAATGGCCGTTCCCGCTCCCGTGATCCGGGCGCTCTCTTCGAGCCGCATATTTGAGGCTTTGCCCGACTACCTGCGCGTCGGCCAGAGTTTCAGAGGCCAGCAGCCCAGCCCTCCAAAGCTTCATATTGTGTGTCAACTTCCCAGCCACCAACGAGCCGCCCAAGGCTGTCGCTACGCCATAGGTTGCCAAGTAGGAAACATCGTTGCTCGCCGAGATTTGCGTCGAAATGCTTGGAAGGGCTGCCGCAAAGCGCCGGTCCTCAGCGACGCTGAGACCGACTAGCGCGGCGACCGGAAGCAGCCACTTCAGATCCGATCCGTGGATGTGGGCGGGGCTAGTCCAAATCGCTGCTTGATCGTGCAAGATGTCGGATGGGAGGCTCTTGACATCCGATATTTGCGGTTGCGGAGATTCCGGTAAAGGCGGACCCTTTGAGGGTTCCTGAGCTAAGAGAGCAGGAAGCAGTGCAAAGGGCAATAAGACCCTTAAAAGCCGTGAATAAAACGGCGCAATAAAGCTAGAGACTTCATTTACTACCATGACAAAACACCTCAAAACGAAGACACAAGGACGTGTAGCGCACGAGGCGCACGGTCAACGGGTCAGGGTTTGAGGTCTAAACGCGGAGACTGAGGCGGAACGAAAGGGGTGGAGATTCGTCTGCTGTCTTGCAAGCCACAGAAGAGAAGGGCACAGGAGGTGGGTTCCACCGCTCACGCTTCACCAAACTTTTTTCGGTCAAAGCACGAAACAGGAAACGCCCGGCTACCAGGACAACACCGCAGAACGTTACAGCAGCGATCAGATTCAGAACTGTATCGTTTCCGCTCCGCGGAAATCCATCCCAATGATCGAAGCACTCATAGACCGGGGCGAGCAGAAAGATGGCCAGCAGCAGGAGAACCGCGATTTGGCTGATCCGCCGCTTGCCCATTCTTAGATTGTAGTAGTAGCTCCGATGACTAATCCAAACGCAGGGTCAGGGGACACCTCAAGAAAAGGAAATTTACGTCCGCTAAGCACCGTTGAAGCTGTTGTGGGCAACTGCGCGACTCGCAGGCCTTCGCAGATTCAGGCTTGATGCCATAATTTGACGAGAACCATTTATGACAGAACTCAGCCGAATTGGGATTTCGCTTGATTCAGATTTGCTCGACCGTTTCGATCGGTTTATTTCGGAACAGGGCTACACCAATCGTTCTGAGGCTTTCCGCGATCTGGTTCGGGACCGATTGGTAGGCTCAGCGGTCGTCGCACCGAACGCCCGGGTCGTTGGCACGGTCACCCTGATTTATGATCACCACGCTCGTCTGTTGCCGGAAAGACTTACCGATCTGCAACATGCCCATCACGATCTCGTCATCTCCACGCTTCATGCGCACCTGGACGGGGACAACTGCCTGGAAGTCATTATGCTGCGGGGCAAGTCGAAAGACGTTCAGAAATTGGGAGACCTTCTGATCGGCATGAAAGGCGTGCAACACGGACGTCTGGTTATGAGTGCGCCCCAAACGGAACCCAAGCCTCACAGCCATCCGCGCGCCCACTGAAATTGTGGGTCGTCCTGGCAGCACGAATGACCCAGCCCTTGCCTTCTTGGATATTACTAAAGCGCAATTCGTGTTATTTGTTGAGGCCGGGCGAATCCGCTTCCGTTGGAAGAAACGTATTCCACTTAAGCGTCTACCGCACGAGCAGGGGATACCATGCTGCGAATCTCAACCAAGCGCATCCATGTTGCGATCTTGCTCCTCGCGTTGAGCGGCCTCGGCTTACATATTGCCTCTGCTACCGAGCTTTCCGGTGCACTTACCGATCCACAGGGTCGAGTCGTGCCCGGTGCGACGGTGCGGATGCTGCGCCGGGCAGATGCGTCGGTTCGTCAGACGCGAACCGATGCGAGCGGACGCTTCACATTTCCAGATCTAAGCGGCGGAGAATACCGTGTAACGGCAGAATCTCCAGGGTTTGCCGTGCTCGACCGGACGCTGGCCGTACATCCGAGCGGACTGCAAGCTGAAAATATTCGATTTTCCAGCCTCGCCGCTCAAGCCGAGTCGGTCAACGTCACCGCCTCCGTCACCGATCGCGGCGTCTTCGAGCCTGACCCCGCCCAGCAGGTCATGATCCGCGATGAGACCCTCGACGCCAACCCCGGCCGGCCCGGCATGCCCGTCTCCGTTCCCGTCGAGTCACCCGCCGGCGGCGTCAAACCCCCACAATACTTCGTGCCCGGGGTCGCCGGCGATCACGGCGAACCCATCGCCATGTTCTTCCAGGTCGGCGGCTATCTCTTCCCCAATAACCTCCCCGCCAACGCCCATGGCAACGGCTATGCAGATCCCAACGTCATTATCCCCGCCGCCATTGAAAGCGTGCAGACCGACGGCGCAGCCTTCAACGTCCGCGAAGGCAATAACTCCGTCAACGCTGCCATCACCTTCGGTCTCCGTGACCGCATCGAGCCCTTTCTGCGCCTGACCGGCGACTACCGCGATCTCAACCTGGTCGGCGGCTGGAGCCCCGTCGATCCCTCCAACCGTGCCTGGGTCGGCGCGGAGGTTTCCTTCGGTAACGGCTATCTCGCTCGCCTCGAACATCGCAAACAATACAAGGGCAACATCTCCAAAGTCTTCACCTTCGGCAGGCACGAACTGACCACCTACGGCATCGGCTACTACGGAGCCGCCTTCCAGCCCGGCCTCATTCCAGTAGGAGTCACCACTCCCGACGACACCTACGACGCCCGCCAGCATGAAGCGACCTCGAACGGAACGGCCATCTTCAATGACATCTGGCAGCTCAATCCGCATCGCCAGTTCCAGTTCTCAGGCTATTACCGCTACTACACGCTCGATGTGCGGCCCAACTTCGGCGACGGCCTCATTCGCCAGAGTGAGCATCGCAATGCCAACTCCGAAAACGTCATCTACTCCGACCGGTTTAACAACGCGTTCTCGCTCCTGGCGGGTGCGGACTTCCGCCGCGAAGCTCCCCGCCACCTCAATCTGGACGGGTTCGACGAAGCAGCAAACATCTTCCAACCGCGCACCTCAAACAATCTCACCATCGGCTTCTACTCACCCTTCGCGGCGCTTGATGGCACCATCTTCCACGTCTTTCACTATGACGCCGGGTACCGGCTCGATCAGGTGAAGGTGAACAATCAGGATCTGCTCAATCCCGGCCAATCCTTCGACCGGTCAGCCACCATCAGTTCGCCTAAGGGCACCCTGACCTTCCTCCCTCCCGAGACCGCACTCTATCTACCTGTGATGTCCCTCAGCTACGGTCAAGCGTTCCATGTCAACGACCCACGCATTGGCACCACAGCCATCACCGGCGGCACCATCGTCGCAAAAGCCCGTTCCTTCCAATTCGTCGCAAGCAAAACCTTCGCTAAAACAGAGTTTCGTCTTAACCTCGCCCATGTCACCACCGCCCAGCAACTCGCTCGCGTCTCGAACGATACCGGTCTGCAACAAGATCTAGGCCCCGGCCTGATCAAGTCCCTCACCTTTACGGCTCGCCATAACTTTCAGCACGGCTTCATCCAGGGCCTCTACTCGAAAGCCGACGCTCGCGATCGGCTCACCGGCCTGCCCACCCCGGAAGCTCCCCGGCAGATCTATGACGTTCTTGCCACGATCGACCAGTTGCCGCTCCACTTTCTGGCCCGAAGCGAATACGAAGAGGTCTCGCGCAAGCCGCTCGGTCAATTGGATGACGGTTCGAACGCAGATTCCGTACCCGTGCGGGAACTTCGGGCAGCGGTGATCCGGCCCTTTCAGTCAAAGGGGTTCGACGTCGGAGTCAATGTGTTTATCGCCAGCGGCTACGGGGGACAAACCCTCGAGTCGATCGCCCTTCCCGGAGAGGGCGCGCCCTTCACCCGGACTACCGGCTTTCCTCTGAGGTCTTATGTCAGCGCCTCGTTCACCTACTATTTCAGGCGTCGCTAGTATCTGAAGCGGATGAGGAATCACAATGGTTGGAAACTTGCCCAGGCTTCGGTCCGAAGCAGTCGCTCGGCCATTAAGCGACAGGTTGAGGATGGCGCGATAAAACGTTGATCGGGCGAGATAAAGCGGGCGGAGCCGCTGCTTTGCGAGCCGCTCTGATCACATCGGAGACCGCTCCTAACAACCGGAGTTGTCGTGGCCAAAGCGGCAGGCTTCCAATCTTTACAAAGGGCTTATAACGGACGTCAACACTGGCTGCTCGGCGGTACCGCCGAGCACGCCACCAGCGTCGTCGCCACTTCAGAGGACGAGGGGAGCGGTGAGCCGGAAGGTTACAAGCGATTCAGAGGGAATCACAACATCACGATCCCCTGTGTAAGCTCCCGCTACTGTGCCGGCGCCCGCGCCTGAGAGTCCGCCGATGAGGGCACCTTTGCCTCCGCCAGCCAGCCCACCTACCAGCGCGCCGAGCCCCGCCCCACCCCCGATGAAAGCCGCTGTCCGCTTTCCACGTCCTTTGCCCACCGCCTCATATTCCGTCGTGCTGACCCCGTCCTTCCCAATTGACGTGAGCTCGATTCCGATATCGCCAGAGCCTTGGAAGCGGCCCCTGCCTTTGGCCGCAACGACCTTCCCTGACACCTCTGTCCCCCGTGGGACAAGCGTCGCGCCGCCGCTCACCAGGGCTTGGTTCAACACACCGGTGAACCTGTCACCAACGTTGTTGCGGCTTGCACTGAGTGTCTCAGTGGTGCGAATTACTACCGAAGAGCCGTTCGCAATCGTCACGCGTGGAATCGCTGGTTCCGATCCTCTGCTCGGATTTATGACTGGCGCACTGGGCCGTGCCGGCACGCCGTAGGATGATGGCGCGGTGCGGCTACCCTCGCGGTTTGCCTGGGGTGAGCCGGCCGGATACGTCACTGAACCATTCGGGTTCGAGATCGAGCCATCCGCATTCTTTGTGGGAGCGGGCGGTGGGACGGTACGCGCGGGAAACGTGATGGAACCGTCTGCGTTCGAGATCGAGCCGTCCGGATTCGTCACGGCAGCCTGCTGGTTCGGGTTTGCCTTGCACCCAACGAGCAGTGTCGTCAATGGAAGCAACGCACCGCAAACCACAAGGGCGGCTAGCGTACTAACAGGGTTATATGACACGTATAGAGCTCCAGATAGTGGATTCTCGGCGTGTTGGCGCCCGCTCCATCATGCAGAGATCCACACAAACCCGATATCACCCAAACGGGGTGGAAGAAAGAAGAACCAGCCTGATATGCAGCGCACGGCCGAAATATCCCTAGCCGTCCCCAGCTCTTCCTTCAGCGCGCGTTTCTCACTCTGATCGCTCTTTTAGAGCGGAGAAAACGATGAAGAGGTTCAGGGCAAGAAGCGAGAACGCAGGGATCGCGAGGTAGAGGGGATCCCGAATCCGTATGCGGGTAACCAGTGCCAAGAACATCATCGCGGCCAGCCCTCCAGCCGAGAGCAGGAGGACGGGACGATAGAAATGCCCCACGAGCAGTCCAAGGCTAGCAGCCACCTGAAGGATTCCAGTAAACTGGCGCAGACGGGGGAGCTGATAGCGCTCGAATTCTGAGATCATTCTCTTCGAGAAGAGACAGCTTGTGCCATACCAAGCGAACAGAACGAACGAGATACCTTGAGCAATTCCCTGGATGAATTTCATGCCTCTCTTGATGTTACCGAGGCGGGCGACATCGGGGCCTCAACTTGCCCTAGAAGAAGAGAATGAGCATGCGAATAGTACTTCCTGTTCTTCAGATCACCGTGGCGCTAGGCTTATTGAATGTCTGGCTGCTCCGCTCCCATCAGAGCACGAGCTATCGGGGAGGAGGTGCCGGATCCATGCGAGGAGAATTTGCTGTCTACGGACTTCCAGGATGGTTCATGTTTGTCGTGGGCGCGCTCAAAATAGGGGCTGCGGTTTGTTTGATCGCAGGCTTGTGGATTCACTTTCTAACTTTGCCTGCGGCGATTCTGATCTGTGTCCTGATGGTGGGAGCCCTCGCGATGCACTTCAAAGTTCGGGATCCGCTCAAGAAGTCTCTACCTGCTCTGGCGGTCTTAGCACTGGCCGCGATTATCTGGGTGGGTTCGGCGCGTTAAAATGTTGAGAAGAAATCGGCGAAACTCCTATCCCATACTGCAGCTCGACCACGCCACCACCAAGCGATCGATCCACGCTATGGATACGACAACCAATCTGCTGATTATTTAGGTTTGGTAGCTTGTCTGCCCCATTGGGATTCAGGTGAATGTACGCCTAGTAATCGGTATCTGTTAACCAAAGTTTCACGCATGATAATCATCGATGGCCGCGGTGCGGCCGCACCTGAGGATGAGAAGAGTTTGTCTTGACCGGGAACGCGGCTGCAGTAGAGACTGCAGGTGCGAACAGGTAAAGGGTCGCGGACTTA
>JAABUK010003476.1_pt1 | contig 26599 bp, 22 predicted proteins | sample 5559141 | NCBI WGS metagenome assembly JAABUK01 (sample SAMN10711869, study PRJNA513367) | rock metagenome | isolation source: Antarctica rocks | place: Antarctica: Victoria Land, Pudding Butte nord | collected 2016-01-03
TGTGGCGAAAGTTTTTATTCTGCCGACGAAAGTCTGGCACCTCCGCCAAGTGGGCAAGCAGGGTCATCTGAAAAGAACGTAAATCTCAAATTTACACCGAGGGCACATAGTGCGGTTAGTCTGATGGTTTTGGCCAGCGGCGTGTGCCACAGAAAATCGGGATGCACCAGCAGCAGCCAGCCCGAGTGGCGCAGGGTTTCATCCGCTTCGATGGTCAGCACCTGGCCGGGGGCCATGAACACCATCATGCCCTCGTCAAAATCATAGACTTGCTGGCCATACTTCAGCTTGCCGTTGAAATTCCGTTTCAGCGCGATGGAGTAGAAGTTGTTGAGCAGCGGCGGGGTAGGGGTAGCCGCCGAATGCTTAATGGCCTCAAAATCCAGGACGCTGATGAGTGGGTGTTCCGGTTTGGGCAGCCCCATCAGCTGGTGAAAGGCCGAAATCGTGTTGACCCGGTGCGGTTGCTCGTTTTTCATGGCGTGGCGACTACGGTTTACTGGTTCGTGTAATACTCCTGCCGGACTGGCTAGATGGCCGGCTGGCTCCTGTTTTCCAGCGAACCCGTCACCCACGGCGGTCAGCCTTGCTCGCGGCACAAAGGTCAGGAGGCAATCCGCTCACGCCCGTAGCCGAATCTCTGTTTGTTGTAGTCATTTCTCGCGGCAACCTTTTTGGCCGCCACTCCTCCGGTAGTTCTTGGCGCGGTTTTCAGATTAGGGTACCGCTCAACCGGGGCGGGCTGCCGGCTTTTTGGGCGGCTGTCCGCTCGTTTCGAGAACAAGCGGCGCGACCGAGGAGCGGACAGCCGCCCAAAAAGCCGGCAGCCCGCAGGTACCTTAACCGGAGAACTGCGCTAGGTTGGCGTACAGCCAAAGGGAAAACTGCGCTACCTGGTTTTTGGGCTGGCTACTTACAACCGCCCGCCTTGCCTTGCCGTACCTTTGAAGTCGGCCGGCCAATCTTTTAGCCCGCCCCGCGGTTGCTTAGCCGCGCCCCTTTTCTGCTGCCCCGATGATTATTGAACCCGGTCCGCTCCTGGCGGCGATATCCTCGCCCGACGACCTTAAGAAACTTGCCCCCGAGCAGCTAGTGCAAGTGAGCGCTGAATTGCGTGAGTTCATTATCGACACGGTAAGCATCTACGGCGGGCACTTCGGCGCTTCGTTGGGGGTAGTCGAGCTGACGGTGGCCCTGCACTACGTCTTCAACACGCCTTATGACCAGCTGGTCTGGGACGTGGGCCACCAGGCCTACGGCCATAAAATATTGACGGGCAGGCGCGACCGCTTCCCCACCAACCGCCGCTACGGCGGCATGTCGGGCTTCCCCAAGCGCAGCGAGAGCGCGTACGATGCCTTCGGGGTGGGCCACAGCAGCACCAGCATCGGGGCGGCGCTGGGCATGGCCGTGGCCTCCGATTACAAGAAGGAATTTGACCGCCAGCACATTGCCGTGATTGGCGACGGCGCCATGACGGCGGGCATGAGCTTCGAGGCGCTCAACCACGCCGGCGATATTCGCAACAACATGATTGTCGTGCTCAACGACAACTGCATGAGCATCGACCCCAACGTGGGCGCGCTCAAGGAATACCTCACCGACATCACCACCTCGCGCACCTACAACAAAGTGCGCGACGAGCTGTGGAACGTGCTGGGCAAGCTCTCGAAGTTTGGCCCTAACCCCCAGCAGATTGCCCGCAAGGTAGAAGCCGCCATGAAGGCTACCCTGCTCAAGCAGAGCAACTTGTTTGAGGCGCTGAACTTTCGCTACTTTGGCCCCGTCGATGGCCACGACGTGCAGCACCTGGTGGCGGTGCTCAACGACCTCAAGAGCATTCCCGGCCCCAAGCTGCTGCACTGCGTCACGGTGAAGGGTAAGGGCTACGCGCTGGCCGAACAGGACCAGACGCTGTGGCACGCGCCGGGCCTGTTTGACAAGATTACCGGCGAGATTTACAAGAAAGTCCTCTCTACCCCCCAGCCGCCCAAGTACCAGGACGTGTTCGGCCACACGCTGCTGGAGCTGGCGCGGGCCAACGATAAAATCATGGGCGTGACGCCCGCCATGCCCAGCGGCTCGTCCTTAAACATCATGATGGCCGCCCTGCCCGAGCGGGCCTTCGACGTGGGCATTGCCGAGCAGCACGCCGTCACGTTTTCGGCGGGCCTGGCCACGCAGGGGCTGGTGCCGTTCTGCAATATCTACTCGTCGTTTATGCAGCGCGGCTACGACCAGGTGGTGCACGACGTGGCCCTGCAAAACCTGCACGTGGTATTCTGCCTCGACCGCGCCGGCTTTGCCGGGGCCGACGGCCCTACCCACCACGGCAGCTACGACCTGGCCTACATGCGCTGCATTCCCAACCTCGTGGTGAGCGCCCCGATGAACGAGCAGGAGCTACGCAACCTGATGTACACTGCCACGCTGCCCGAAAACGCGGGGCCGTTCAGCATTCGCTACCCCCGCGGCGAGGGCGTAATGCCCGAGTGGCGCACGCCTTTGCAGCGCGTGGCCATCGGCACGGGCCGGGTGGTGCGCGAGGGCGAGGCGGGCGGCGTGGCCGTCCTCAGCATCGGCCACATCGGCAACTACGCCGTGAAAGCCACCGCTACTCTCGCTGCCGAAGGCCTCGACGTGGGCCACTACGACCTGCGCTTCTGCAAGCCGCTCGACGAGGAAATGCTGCTGGCCGTGGCCCGCCGCTACCGCGCCATCGTGACCGTCGAAGACGGCTGCCTGCCCGGCGGCTTTGGCTCGGCCGTGCTCGAATTCCTGACTGATAATGGCCTGCACCTGCCCGTGCGCCGCCTCGGCATCCCCGACCGCGTGGTGGAGCACGGCACCCAGGACCAGCTTTACCACGAGTGTGGCTTCGACGCCGCCGGCATCGCGGAGGCCGTGCGCGAAATGAGCGCCAAGGTGAGCGACGCCGTGCGCGATAAAGTCGTGGGGATGTAGAGACGCAGGATTTTGCGTCTCGTCATTGCTAGTTCCGCGCCTTTATTCAACTGAAGGTCAGCGAAGCTAACGACGAGACGCAACATCTTGCGTCTCTACCTCATTCTATACCGCTCAGCTTTATGCGTTGCCCGAGGCTAAACAATGGCCCGCCCTGGCCTGTCTTATCTGAACGTCGTCGCCGGGGCCTACCCCCTTCGGCGGCGCTCAACCTCCATACCTTTTCCACTTATGGCTACTACCACTGCCACCTACCCCGCCACCTTCACCATCGGCGGCGACCTTCCCGTAAACCGCCTCGGCTACGGCGCCATGCGCATCACGGGCGAGGGTATCTGGGGCCCGCCCCAGGACCATGCCGAATCCATTCGGGTGCTGAAGCGCGCCGTAGAGTTGGGCGTTGATTTCATCGATACCGCCGACAGCTACGGCCCCAACGTATCGGAGGAGCTGATTGCCGAGGCGCTGCACCCCTATAAGCAGGGCCTCGTGATTGCCACCAAGGGCGGCCTGCTGCGCACCGGTCCCAATCAGTGGCCCGTCGATGCCAGCCCCAAACACCTCGAAGAAGCGCTGCACGGCAGCCTCAAGCGCCTCAAAGTAGCGCAGATTGACCTCTACCAGCTGCACCGCATCGACCCCAGCGTGCCGATGGAAGACACGTTCAAATTCCTGCAAAAAGCCCGGCAGGACGGCCTGGTGAAGCACATTGGCCTGTCAGAGGTCGAGGTGGACCAGATTAAGAAGGCGCAGGAGTTCTTCCCGGTGGTGTCGGTGCAGAACATGTACTCGGTCGATAACCGCAAATGGGAGCCGGTGCTCGACTACACCCGCGAGCAGAACATGGCCTTCATTCCGTGGTTTCCGCTCTCGGGTGGCAACAAGGAGGCCCTGGCCGCCCTCGATGGCGTGGCCAAAAAGCACGATGCCACCCGCCAGCAAATTGCCCTGAGCTGGCTGCTGCACCATTCGCCCAACATCCTGCTTATTCCCGGCACTTCGAAAGTGAAGCACCTGGAAGAAAATATGAAAACGGCGGATATTCAGCTGTCGGAGGAAGACATGGCGGCGCTGGATAAAATCAAGTCCGCGTAACGCAAGTGATGCTTAGCGCGTTAAGTAAAGCCGACCAGCCCGCCTGGTCGGCTTTGTTTTTTTCTCCCTACCCCCTCCTTTTCCACCCATGCCGCGCTTTTTCCACGTTTTCAAAACGCCGCTGCTGGCTCTGGCCCTCGGGCTGGCCGCCTGCTCGTCGGAGCAAGCTACTACGCGGGTAGATAGCCGGCCGGGCCTCAATCTGTCGCGCTACAAGACCTATAATTTCATGGATGCGATGGCCCGCAACGACTCGGCATTCATCAACTCGGGTTCTAATATCTTCGACCTCAAGCGGGCCGTGACGCACGAAATGGAGGCCCGCGGCTTCCGGTTGGCCGTGCAGCCCGACCTGTGGGTAAATATCGGCCTCGTGACCCAGCAGCGCACCCAGACCCGCACCGCCAACTACCAGTTCGACGGCCCCTACTACATTGGCCAGCGAAACTACCACTGGCAGGCCAACGAAATTCCGGTGGGCCAGTACCAGGAGGGCACCGCCACCATCGACCTGGTTGATGCGGCGCGAAAGGAGCTGGTGTGGCAGGGCGTTACGTCCACCATCTTGTCGCGCACGCCCAGCCGCGCTTCCAAACAGATTGACAAGGGGGTAGCCGATGTATTCGCCCGCTTGCCGGTGCCGGCCAGGTAGTTTAAGGTTTTGGTTGATAAATATTTGTTGTGAGAAATTGCAGCAAAAAGAACGTCATTCCGAGCTTGCGAGGAACCTCGCCCACGCCGTTCGACTATCGCTCAACGACGCGAGCGAGATTCCTCGCAAGCTCGGAATGACGTTCTTTTTGCTTGTAATAACGCGCTTTAGAATTGCAGCGCTTTGCTGAGATTAGCTAGCGCATGCTGGTGCGGTCGATGAGCTGCACTACGTCTTTGGTCGCTACCGACTGCCCGGTTTCGGCGGCGCGGTAGATGGCTTCGAGCAGCTGCACGTCGCGCAGGCCCAGTTCGCCGGGCACGCGGGTGGGCTGGTTTTGCAGCACGCACCGGGCAAAGTCGTCCAGCTGGGCGGCTTGCTGGTTGATGTTGGGCAGGTTGAGCTTGCCGCTGTTGTCGCTGGTTTTGCCGGCCAGGCCGCCGTAGCCAAAGGCCGGTTCCAGCTCAAACCAGCCGGTGGCCGCGTCGGCGCGCAGCCTACCCGGCATATTCTCGGCGTAGCTGGTGCGGCAGTCGGCCACCGCGCCATCGGCGAAGCGCAGCTGCCAGTTCACGCCGGCTTCCACTTCGTTGAATAGCACCGGGTCAGGATTGGGAATAAACCTGGCCGTGACCGACACCGGCACCTGGCCCTTCGTATAAATGCAGCCTTGCAGGCAGTAGATGCCCATGTCCATGAGCGGCCCGCCGCCGCTGAGCTTCTTGTTCACGCGCCAGGGCGTGCCATTGTTGAACTGGAAGCCGTTATCGGCCGCCAGGTGGTTGATTTTGCCGTAGGCCTGCCCCTGGCCCAGGCGCATCATTTCCTGGTTGTGCGGCTCGAAGTGCAGCCGGTAGCCGACGCTGAATTTCCTGCCGGCCTTCCGCATGGCCGCAATCATGTGCCGGGCATCAGCCACCGAGGTAGCCATTGGCTTCTCACAAATGACGTGCTTGCCCGCCTGCGCCGCCCGCACCACGTACTCGGCGTGCAGGGCGTTGGGCAGCACCACGTACACGATGTCGATGGCCGGGTTATCAATGATGCGGTCAAAGGTCTTATAGTCGTAGCAATTCTTGGCCGCGATGCCGTACTGCTGCTGCCACTGCGCGGCCTTGGCCGGCGAGCCGGTTACTACCCCCGCCAGTTGGCAGAACTTCGTTTGCCGCAAGGCCGGGGCCAGCTGGCCGGTGCTGTAGTTGCCCAGGCCCACCAGCGCCACGCCCAGCTTGCGGCCGGGCGCCAGCCACTCCAGGGGGCTGGCCAGGGCCGAAGCGCCCGCCAGCGTAGCGCCCGTGCCGAGCGAAAGTGCGCGCAGGAAGTCGCGCCGTGAAGAGGGGGTAGGGGGCAGCAAGTCAGTCATGAGGAAAAGTAAAAGGTCTTTCTGGCATACCGCTATCGTTGTAAGCAGGTTACGCCGAGCTTAGTTGGGCGGGTAAGGATAAGGGCCATTACAAAAAAGAACGTCATGCTGAACGCAGTGAAGCATCTCGCGTGAATAGTTGAGTTGCTGACCTGACGATGCAGGCGAGATGCTTCACTGCGTTCAGCATGACGTTCTTATTAGTTCAGGCAAATGAACCAGCCTACTCATCCGCCGGGAACGTACCCATCCTACCCCCTCAAAATCGGCGATGGCGGCCATCAATTCCTCATTGTTATCCATCACGAAGGGCCCGTAGGTAGCCAGCGGCTCCTCGATGGGCGCGCCGGCCAGCACCAGCACCAGGCTGTCTTCGGACGCGGTCAGCTGCACGTCGGCCTAGTTCCAGCCCAGTACCACCAGCTGCTGGGTGTGGGCCGGGCAGTCGCCTTTCACCAGCACCGCGCCGCGCACTACGTAGAGGCCCACGTTATAGGCAGGGGGTAAGGTGAGGACAAAATCAGCGCCTTTCCGCAAATGCAGGTCGAGCAGCGTGAGGGGCGAAAACGTGCTGGCCAGCCCCGTGGCGCAGGCCGGTACAGGCGGTCATCCACTGCACGTCGCCGGGGCCAATGGTGCCGTCGTGGCCGGCCGTGTCGCGGTGGGCCAGGTGGCCATCGTATACCACGGTCACGGTTTCGAAGCCCCGGTGCGGGTGGGGCGGCGAGCCCAGCGGCGTATCGGCGGGCGCAATCCGCATCGGCCCGCTGTGGTCGATGAGCAGGTAGGGGCTCAGCTGCCGGATGCGCGGCCCCGGCATGGGGCTGGTTATGTTAAAGCCGTCGCCTACGGCCTTCTTGTGGCCATCAATGACCTGAAAAACGCGGAGAAATTCAGTACCAGCCATCGCGAATAAAAAAACGATGTAGGTACAGTCTTTACAAGCCGACGCGGAGTAAAAGGTTATAGGCTTTCAAAAAAGCGCGCTATCCTTCACATCAAAATCGGCACTGTACCGGATGCGGTTGTCGAATTCCTCAGCCAGATTCAAAATCGTGGTAGTTGGAGCCGGAATGATTGGTCCGTAGCCAACATAAGCATAGGCACTTACGCGATGTTCACGAGTCAAAAATCCTTGTTCTTCAAACAGCAGAACAGTAGTGAGCAACTGCTCCCAGGCTTCTTCTAGCCGCGTCTCAATGCGGCGGTCATCCACGGCGTCCCGCTCCTTCGCCCGCAGCTTGAATTCGACAAAGTAAACGTCGTGGCCTTCGTAGAAAACACAGTCGCAGCGTTTGCCGCCCTGCACAATCAGGCATTTGTCAATGGCTACTAATTGCACGGGCCGCCCGGCGGCATTGCGCACCGTGAAATGGCGCTCCGGGTCAAAATCTTCATCCGCTACCCTGCGCACAAAGCCCTCGCCGGGTGGGTCTTCAAAGTAAGATAGTCGTTCAGGATAGACCGCAATGCAGCCTTTCTGGCGGCAGTGGTCAAAGTGCTTTTCTAATGCCTCCCGCATTACGCCACTTGTTTTTTAAGGCGTAACAGCTTGTGAAAACTATCCGAAATGTCGCCTGATACGCTATCCAACTCATTGCCGCCGATGAGGTGCGTGCGCTCGTCGGTAATGGGTTTCACCGTGCCGTCGGCCACGTAATAGGCGGCAAAGTCGTCAGGATTTAGCCAGCAGGCTTTGGGCACGATGGCGGCAATTTCGTCCTCCAGGTCGGGGCGCAGCTGGGCTACTTTGTAGGCTTCGAGCAACAGATTACAGCTGGATAAAATGTAGGGGCTGTGCGTGGTAATCGTCAGGTCGTTCTCGCCCTTCGTGCATTTCTCCACCAGCCAGTTCAGCAGCCCTTGCTGGGCGGTGGGGTAGAGATTTAGCTCCGGCTCTTCGATGATGAAGCTGGTAGTTCCACTGCGTTGCGCTTCATAAGCAGTTACCGCTACAAGAGGTACGGTTGCTTGGATGCCACTGGCACTTTCTGCCAGTGGCAAGGTTACTTCATTGGTGCCATTGATAATTCGCACCAGATTTTCGTTATTCTGGTAATGATAATGAGCTGTCAGAAAAGGAATTGGTAACCCTTCTCTTTTGGCGAAAAAATCACGAGCAGTTTCAAACTCTCCTAAAAAATCAATTAAAATAGATTCAATCCCAGCCATTTGACTTTGTAGACGGAAAGTATTCCCAACCATAAAAGCCGCTAACACGCGGTCTGCTGGTACGTATCGTGGAGTTGAAAAGTAACGACCTATTAATTCCCAATATGCTTTATTTGAAGCAGACGAAGTTACAGCCAGTTGAAATGCAAGGTGTCCAATTGTTGAGGTTTCGGGATTAATCTTTACTCCATGCTCTTGAATTAGTCTGCTTAGCTGAGGCTTTACCTGATTTTCAAAGGTTCGGTATTTTTCTGTCGAAAAGCGTAATTGATTATCGATTCCCAAAAGGTGTGCGGTAAGCCAATGGGATTTCCAATCCACTTCAGTAGCTGCGGAATTAAAATTTTCAATACCGTAGCGCTCGAAATTTGCTTTCGTTGAACTGTTTTGCTCAATAGCTAAACTGTTGTCAAAAAAAGAAATAGCCTTAAAAATCGCCGCCAGCTTCGCCAGCGTACTCTTACCCCCACCCGTCGGCCCAATGAAAACCGTGACGCGCTTAAAGTCCACCGTGGCGTCTTTAATGGGTCCGAAGTTCTTGACAATCAGCTGCTCGTTCATGGTAGGGGATAAATAGGGAGGATTCAAAACTATAACGCGGCGGCCCCGTTGCCGGAACCACCGCGTGCAAAACAGGGGGGTAGGGCTACAGCTTGGCGCGCACGGCTTTTACCTCGGCTACCTGCACGGCGCTGGCCTTATTGCCAAACTTGTTGCGCACGTAGGTGAGCACGTCGGCCACCTGCTGGTCGGTGAGGTAGTTCTGGGCGGGCATGTGCTGCTTGTAGTCGTTGCCGTCGATTTCGAGGGGCTCGGCGAGGCCGGCCAGCACGATGTGGGCCAGGCGGGCTTTATCGCCGAGCACGTACTCGGTTTTGATGAGCGGCGGGTTCATGTTGGGCACGCCGCCGCCGTCGGCCATGTGGCAGGTGATGCACACGTTCTTATACACCACCGCGCCGCGCGTGATGGCGGCCGCCATTGCCGGGTCGGCTTTGGTAGTGGCTTTGGCCTTGGCCGGGGGGGTAGGGCGGTGCTGCGCGTGCAGCGACAGCGCGCCGCCGGCCAAGGCGAAGGTCAGGAGAGCTTGCTTGGAAGTCATTATTTCTTAGCGTTATACACGATGCGGTAGATGGTGCCCTTCGAGTCGTCGCTCACGTAGAGCGAGCCATCGGGGCCCTGGGCGAGGCCGCAGGGGCGGTGGTCGGCACGGCCACTGGCCGCCTTGGCCGCCGAGCCGGCGAAGTTGTCGGCAAACACCTCCCACTGGCCATCGGGCTTGCCATCTTTAAAAGGCTGGAAGACCACGAAATAGCCCTTTTGCGGCTCGGGAGCGCGGTTCCAGGAGCCGTGGAAGGCGATGAAGGCGCCGTTGCGGTACCTGGCCGGGAACAGGGTGCCGGTGTAGAAGAGCAGGCCATCGGGGGCCATGTGGCCGGGGTAGGCGGCGGCGGGCTTCAGGTAGTCGCCGGTGGCGGGCGTTTTGCCATCGCCGCCGTACTCGGGGCCCTTCATGATTTCGTGCTGCTGCTGGTCGTAGTAGGTGTAGGGCCAGCCGGCGTTCGCGCCCGGCTTGAGGGCATAGAGGCACTCGGCGGGCAGCGCGGCCGATTCTTTATCGCCGTAGAGCTCGGGCCAGTTGTCGTGCAGCTGGTCGCGGCCGTGCTGCATCACAAAGAGCTGATTGTCCTGGGGGTTCCAGTCGAGGCCCACCACGTTGCGCAGGCCGGTGGCGTAGCGCGTGCCGTCGGGGTAGCGCTGGTTGAGGCGGTCGGCCTTAAACTGCCAGATGCCGCCCGCCGAATCCAGAATGGGGCAGTTCGGGATGCCTTTGGAGCCGCGCGTGCGGTCCTGCTCCTGGCAGGCGTTGGCGTAGGCCCCAATGTTCACGTACAGGTTGTCGGCGTTGTCGAGCACGATGGATTTCGACTCGTGCTGGCTGCCTACTTTGAGGCCGCGCACCAGCAGCTCGGGCTTGCCGCGGTCGATTACCTCGCCCTTGCCGTCGAGCTTGTAGCGGTACACCGCATGGTCGGACGACGCGTAGAGGTAGCCGTTTTTCTCGTACATGCCCGTGCCGCCGTAGTCGCCAAAGCCGCCCGTGACGGTGGCCTTGCCGGTTGGCTGGCTATGCAGCTCCAGGATGCCCTTGCCATCCTTCACCTTATTGAGCTTCACGTAGATAACGCCCTGGGGCGTAACCGCGATATGGCGGGCTTTGCCACCGGTTTCGGCGGCTACCAGCGCGCCAAAGCCGGCGGGCAGCTTGAGGCCGGCATTGTTAGGGTCGGGCGCGACGCGCACGCTGGTGGGGTGGCTGGCAAGTAGCGCCAGGCTACCCGCCAGGGCGGGCACGGCGAGTAATAAGCGGGGGGAAAAGGAGAGCATAAAGGGAAATAGGAAAATGACGAGGCGAAATAAGCCGAAAGCAAGCTAATTCCCCAACTGCTAATGCCGGGCGAAGGTTGCAGCCCCGGCCGGTCCGAGGGGGGTAGGGGCTACTTTTGTGCGTTGCCATCTGCTGCTGTTATGTCGGTTACTACCCCTACTATTCTCTTTCTCCACGGCTTTGCCGAAAGCCGCGAAGTCTGGACCGAGTTCACCCGGCCTTTCCCGGCCGGCTACCGCCTGCTGATGCCCAACCTGCTGGGCCACGGCACCAACCGCGCCGCCGTGCCCGATTTTTCGATGGAGGCGCAGGCCCGCCACGTTGTGAGCTACCTCGACCAGAAAGGCGCGGCCGACCCCGTGCTGGTGGTGGGCCACAGCATGGGTGGCTACGTGGCGCTGGCCCTGGCCGAGCGCTACCCCGACCGCGTGGCCGGCCTGGCGCTCATCAACTCCACGGCCTACCCCGACCCCGTCGAGAAGCGCCAGAACCGCGAAAAAAATATCAGCTTCGTGGCACGCCACGGCCTCGAAAAATTCATGAGCAGCTTCGTGCGCCCGCTTTTCGCTCCCGCCAACCGCGACCGCCTGCCCGAAGTCCTGGCCCTGCTCGAAGACATCGGCCGGGCCACGCCTGAGCCTACCATTGCCGGCGCCCTGCGCGGCATGGCCGCCCGCCCCGACCGCACCGCCGTGCTGCGCGACGCACCCTTCCCGGTGCTGCTGGTAGCCGGCAAGCACGACGTAGCCGTGCCCCTGGCCGACTCGGTAGCCCAGGCCGCCCTGCCCCCTCTCGGCGCGGCGTTGTTCCTGGAAGGCAGCGGCCACCAGGCGTACCTGGAGCAGCCCGAGGCCACGCGCCGGGCCGTGCTGGCGCTGGCCGGGGCGGTGTTTGGGGGGTAGGGGCTATGTTGGCTGGACTAGTAGCCGAAGCACAAAAAGTCCAGGCATACCCGGACTTTTTGTGCCTAAATCATTGGAATGATGCCCTTTACTTCACCAGCACCAGCTTGTCGCGCAGGTTTTCGGGCACTTGGTCGATAGATACCACTTGCAGGCCGTTGGGGTTGGCTGCGGGCACTACCATCGCCCGCGACTGGGTGAGCGTAGCTTGCAGCGCCTCCTGGTCGAGGCGGTACATGGCGCCGGTGGCGGGGTCCACGATGAGCATCCCAATGAGGCCGCCAATGAAGAGGTTGCCAAAATACCAGCCGTTAAGCGTGGTGCCGAGCGTAGCCGTTTTGGTATCGTAGCCGGGCATCGAGAAATTGACGGTATAGTGCTCGCCCGCAAAAAAGCCGGCCCCCGACTTGAGGCTGGTGGCAATGGGAGTTACTCCCGTGAATACTTCCTGGCCGCGGCTGTTTACAATGCTCACGGTGGCCCCTATGGGCGAGCTGGCAATGGCTACGGGCCAGCTGCTATGGCTCACGATGGAGGCGCAGGAGCTGAGTAGCAGGCCGCTAGCCAGCAGGAAAGAAGGTAGAAGTGCTTTCATCAGAAAAAAGGTAAAAAAGAAAGAATTTGTTTAAGGTTTGAAATACTTATGAGTTTAAATTGACCAGGCAAAACTAGCAATTAATTACGAGAAGAAAAAGCGTGCCAGCCCATCTTTTTAAGGAAATTCGGCCGCATTGCCACCCCGGCAGTATTTTCGTAGTGCCGTAGCCTGGAGGGGTTAGGGATTTTATATTTTATAATGAAGAATTATCTACTGCTGGCGGGCTTGCTGAGCCTGGCTAGCATGAGCCGGGCCCAGCTAGCGCTGCCAATTACCACCCCCGCGACTACCCTGGCCGGCGTACCAATTACCCCCCGCGACCACGGCAGCGTGTACCTCAACTGGAGCTATAACCGCGACTGGTACACCAAGTCGGATATTCACTTTAAGAACGATAAGTCGGACGACTACGACTTTACCTTTCACGACGCGGTGGCCCACGACCACCCCAGCATGAGCGATTTCTGGAAGCTTAGCAACCTGACCGTGCCGCAGTACGACCTCACGGTGGGCTACATGTTCCACGATAAGCACGACCTGGGTATCGAGGTCAGCTGGAACCACCTCAAGTACGTGGTTGATGACTTTCAGCGGATGCGCGTGTCGGGCGAGATTCGGGGCTATAAGTTTGACCGCGACACCGTGGTAACGCCCGACTTCGTGCATTTGCAGCACACCAACGGCAACAACTACCTGATGGCCAGCCTGGTGAAGCGCTGGCAGCTGCGTGCCGGCCGCCACGTGGCGCTCAGCGCCATCGGCAAGGTGGGCGGCGGCCCCATGATTTCCTACACTATCTCCTCCATCTTCACCAGCCACGCCGAGGGGCCGTTTCACTACGAGGGCTGGGTGGCCGGGGCCAGCGGCGGCCTGCGCCTGGAGCTGTACCGCTATTTTTTCCTAAGCACTGATTTCCAGGGCGCCTACGCCCGCTACACCAATAGCTACATCGGCGCCGACCGCCTGGGCCGCGTCACCCATCAATTCGGCTCGGCCCAGTGGCTGTACGGGTTCGGGTTTATGGTACCTTTATAAATGAGTAGTGGGTGATAAGAATAATGTCGTTCTCGCGGTTGAACGACATTACCCATTACCTATGCCTAAGCCGTGGCGGCGCTAATGTCTTCCTTGGGCAGTGGGTGCCAGCGGGTAAACAGGTACACCAGCAGCACGGCTACACCGATGCCGATAAACAGATTGCGCATGGTACCATTGACGTGAGCAAAGTCAAAAATCCAGGGCGAGGCAATAAAAACAAAGCCGCTGACCAGCTCAATTCCGCCATGCACCCAAAAGGGAATCAGGCCAAATAAGCCAAATGGCATATTCGTGAGCAGCGAAATGATTAGGTAGCCCACCGCCAGTAAGTAGCAAACTGTTGCAAAAGGACCAGTGAGGGCAAATATGCTGGGAATAATCAGGAAAAAACCACACAGTATGTAGTCAATAATACCGTGTAGGGTAGGCGAGATAAATTTCATGATACCTGGTTAAGAGAAGCAGTAAGGGAAAGCTAAAGGCTGCTTACGGCCGCGCTGCGTCGCAGGATATAGTTCAGTTTACTTCGCTCCAGGCCCGGCGTCAGCCCAACAGCCCTGCTAGTTTATCTACCCCCGGCCCGAGCACCAGCTTATCATCAGCGCCAAGCCAATCAGTTAAAATGCTGGCGTAGAGGCTGCGGAAGTCAAGCTGGTAGCGCAGGTCGCCCTGGTCGAGGTCAGCAAGGCTGGCGGGCTGGTTGAGCAGGCCGGGCTTGCGCAGCGCGCCGCTCAGCAGGAACACGTTGTTGGCGGTGCCGTGGTCGGTGCCGTTGCTGGCATTTTGGCCCACGCGCCGGCCAAACTCGCTGAATACCATCACCAGGGTGTTGTTCCACTCGTTGCTTTTTTGGAGGTCGGCGGCCAGCGCGGCGAGGCCGTCGGATAGCTCGCCCAGCAGGCGGCCCTGCTGCTCGTGCTGCCGCACGTGGGTATCAAAACCGCTCAGGGCCAGGTAGTACACCCGCGACTCCACGCCCGAGGTAATCAGCTCGGCCGTCGTTTTCAGGTTCTTGCCAAAATCGGTGTTGGGATAGATAGCCGCGCTGCTGTGAATCTTCGATTTCTGGTAGAGATAATCAGCCGAAGAAGCCGTTTCGGCCAGCGTTTTATACAGGTAATCCAGCTCCGAGCCGGCCGCGCCTACCCCCTTCTCCTGGCTCAGCGCGTTGAGGTAGCGGCTCTGGGTGAGCTGGTGAAACTTGCCGGGGTTCTTGAGAGCCAGGCCGTTGCGCTGCGCACCTTTCAGGGCCAGGCTCAGGGTGTCGTCGATTTCGAGGGCCTGGTAGGCGGGCGCGCCGGTGGCGCAGGTACTGTCGAGGTAGCGGCCCAGCCAGCCGGTACTCAGTAGCTGCTCCGAGCCCGAGCCAGTCTGCCAGATGTCCATCGAGCGGAAGTGCGAGCGGTCGGGGTTGGGGTAGCCCACGGCGTTGCAGATAGCCACCTGGCCCTGGTCAAACAACCCTTTCAGGCCCTTCATGGCCGGGTGCAGGGCCAGCTCGTCGCCGAGGGGTAGGAGGCCGTCGGCCTCCTTGAGCGCCAGCGTGGGCCGGGCCTGGTAATACAGGTCGTTGCGATAGGGCACAAGCGTATTGAGGCCATCATTGCCGCCGCCCTGCTGCACCACGATGAGGCGCTTGGCGGCCCCGCCGGGCGCGTCGCGCAGGCGGGCTGCCAGCCGGTTTTCGGGCCGGTCGATGGCGTGCAAAAACTTGGGTACCAGCAGCAACGTGCTGGCCAGGGCGGAGGACTGGATAAACTGGCGACGTTGCATATTTTTTTGGTTAATGACTGATTGTGAATAGCTGCTTGTTAAATCGTTTGTCATTGCGAGCGCAGCGCGGCAATCGCCCCAGAACGAGTCGTTCGGGTGTCGTTCTGGGGCGATTGCCGCGCTGCGCTCGCAATGACGTATGGCATAGACAAGATTATCACCTGTCTCATGCCAATTGATACTCCGGCAGGCTTAATAAACTCACCAGCGTGTTGCGCAGGCGCTCTTCGGGCGTGGCGGCCTTGGCGGCGGCTTGCTGCACCAGGGCCAGGTTATCGGGGCGCAAGGGAGTTTGCAGCAGAAAGCTGGCCAGCACTTGCGGCTGCTGCTCGGGCGGCGTGGCGCCCAGCAATTGCTGAAGGGGCGTCAGCGGCAGGTGCGTGGTTTCGGTGTTTTTCACCAGCCGCTCCTTACCCGTGGTTTGAGGCGTGATATCGTTCTCATCGTCTTTGAGGCGCACCGCGAACTCGGCGTTTTTGAACAGAATGCCCGGCAGCTGCAAGCGCAGCAGCAGCGATGATGAGTCTATCCAGGCCCTACCCCCCGGCCAGCCGGCCACGTTGGGCGGCATAAACAGCGTCTGGCCCAGCGCTTTCTGGTAGCCCAGCAGCTGCTTGTCGTTGTCTACCTTCAGGTTGAGGGTGCGGCGCAGGCCCGCCACCAGCGCCACCGGCGACTTAATGAGGCTGCCCGTGTTGGCCGGCGCGTAGAACCAGTCGGCCGAAAACAGGCGCTCCAGCAGGTCGCTCACGTCGTAGCCACTCTGTCGGAAAGCCACGGCCAGCGGCGCGATGTGGGCCGGGTTGGGCACATCGTTCACGAAAAAACGGTACATCTTCGTGACCAAAAACGTGCTCGCCGCCGGCTGCCGCATGATGATGCGCAGCGCGTCGGCGCCGCCCCAGCTGCCGGTCTGGCCCAGTAAGGTTTTACTGCCCGCATCGTGCTGGCGCTCCCGAAATACGAAGCGGCTTTGCGCGTCGTAGCCCCAGCCGGTGAAGGCGCGAGCGGCTTCCTTCACGTCGGTTTCGGTATAATTTCCCCGGCCCAGGGTGAACAATTCCATTACCTCGCGGGCGAAGTTTTCGTTGGGATGCTCCTTGCGGTTTTGCTGGTTATTCAAAAATTGCAGCATGGCCGGCTCCTGGCTCACGGCCAGCAGCAGGTCGGGAAATTTTCCCAGCGCGTGTTCCCGAATGGTGTTAAGCAGGGCCAGCGAGTCGTCGGGCCGGCGGGTGCGGCAGGCAAAGTGCCCGTGCCAGAACAGCGCTACCTTCTCGCGCAACTGCCCCGGCGAAGTCGCCATCCGGTCCATCCAGGCCGTGCTCATCCCACTAAAAGCATCCCGAATACCCATATTTTGCGCCTTGCGCTGCTCGGGCGTGAGGTCGGCGCGGCGCAGCCGCGGCACGCCCTGGTGGCGCATGGCCAGCATAGCGCGCGGGCGCAACGCCTCAACGGCCGCCAGCGGGGGGGTAGGGCCGGCCGGGTTGGCGGTGCCCGGCTGGGCCGGGCTGGCGGGCGCGGGTAGCGCGGCGGCCGGCCCCGCCGCCATGCCGCCCGGCGGGGGGGTAGGCGCCCCGGCCGGCACCGCCATTACCGCGCCCATTGGGTCCTGGAAAGCGGCCAGCGACGCGCTGGGGATGGGCTCGTAGGCGCGGGCCTCGTGCAGCAGCTGGCGCAGTGCCTTGCCGGGGCTGAGACCAGCGGCCACGTCCTGCGGGCGCGGCCCGAAGCCGGCCCGCCAATACAAATGCTGGAGCTGTTGCTGGGCGTTCATGGCCGTTGGATGGCGCAGCGGGGGTAGGGTTTAATCAGTGAAAAGCAACCGGCTGACAGCAACAGATAGGCTCCTTGCGAAGAAGCTGTTCCTACGTAGCTGGTATCTTGGCTGGCCCAGCTGATTTTTCTTCTTCCACTTAACTCTCATGCGCAAGCTAGGCTACTTCCTCCTCCTATACTGGGGCCTGGTGCGGGGAGCGCTGGCGCAGCAAGCTACCGGCGTGGCCGCCCTCGACCAGCTGGTGGTGGCCCTCGATAGCGGCTCCGTAGCGCCTGTGCGGCCTTACATTACCCGCGAAACCCGCGTGGGTAGCCTGCCGCCCGCCTACACGGCGCGGGTGCTGGCGCAGCTCGTGCCGCAGTTTGGGCCGGTCGAGGGCCTGCGCGTGGTGCGGCAGGAGCCCGCGGCGGGCAACACGCGCTACGTGTGCGCCATTGCCCGGCAGGGAGCGGAGCAAGCGTGCGACTTCGTGCTAACGCCCGCCGGCCAGTTTGCCGAGCTGAACCTGGCGCCGCCCGGCGTGAAAAAGGTAAACACCACCTTCGGCCCGCAGGACCTCACCACACCGCCCAGCGTAGATGCCCCCATGCGGCTGGTGCACGGCCTCATCCTGGTGGAGGCCGAAGTAGATGGCCGGCGCGGCGCGTTCCTGCTCGATTCGGGCGCGCCAACGCTGGTGCTCAATCAGCGGGAGTTTCCGGTCCCGGCCACCGAAGGCCCGCTGGCCGCGAGCAGTGGGCAGGGCGTGAACGGGCGCATGGGCGGCGCGTCGTACCACGTCACCCAAAGCTTCAACTGGCAGGGTATCAGCTTTAAAGATAAGGAAGTGCCTACCCTCGACCTCGCCAGCCTCGCAGGCCGGCTGGGGGGCGCGCCGCTGCTGGGCATCATTGGCTACAACGTATTCAGCCAGTATGCCCTTACCCTCGACTACCACGGCGGGCTGGTGCGGCTGCGGCAGCCGGGCGCCGACGCGCCCGCCACGCCCCTCATGCGGGTGCCCTTCACGCTCAGCGGCCACCTGCCCGTGGTGGCGCTCACGGTGGCGGGTCAGACCTTCGACGTAGCCGTGGACTGCGGGGCGCAGACCAACCTGCTCGACCAGCAGTACGAGGCCGCCCTGGCGCCGCAGCTGCGCCAGCCCGCTACCAGCCGCTTGAGCGGGGCCGACGCCGCCAGCCGCACCGTCGCCAGCGGCCAGCTCCGCGCCGTGCGCCTGGCCGGCCCCCTGGTGTTTCGCCACCAGCAAACCGTGTTCACCGATATTTCCCATCTCAACCAAAACCCGAACCGCGCCCACTTGCAGGGCCTGGTGGGCTACCCCCTGCTCAGCCAGTACCGCACCACCATTGATTACGTTAATAAACAGCTGGAATTCAGCAAGTGGTGAGAAGGTGATTTGGTGAGGGGTGAAACTTTTTTCTTTCCCTACCCCCCCCTTCTAAAGCCGCGCGCCCACCACCACCGTTTTCTTGTATTCGCGGCGTTCGCCGCCGCTGGGCCGAAACAGCTCGACGTGCACGATGTAGTAGCCCACGGCGGCCTTGCGGCCGTGCTCATCGAGGCCGTCCCACTGCACGAAGCCGGTGGTGGGCAAGCTCTCGTTGCGCAGCAGGCGGCGCGTGAGCTGGCCCAGGGCATCGTACACCGTCACCGAGCCCACGTAGCCGGGCTGGTCGAGCTGGTAGTTGAGGGTGGTAAAGTCCTGCTGGCCATCGTCGTCGGGGGTAAATAGCTCGGGCACCATGCTCAGTTCCTGACCGTTGCCCACCGCGTCCTGGGCCTGCGAGTTGGGCCGGCCGGGCGTGGCGTAGCCCACCGCGCCGGCCGCCGAGTGGAAGTTGCCGGCCGCGCTCGGCCCCTGCGCCCGAATGCGCTCCAGCGACACGCCCGCCTGGGTGCTCAATAAGCTCAGCTGCTGGCTTTTGTTGTAATCGTAATGGTCCAGCTCCACGCTGGTTGAGCTGTAGAGATATACCGAGCCCGCGCTGTTATCCAACGCCGGAAAGCTGACCACGGCCAGCAGCGCCGCCGGGTCGCTGCTGGTGGGGTACTGCGCCTGCAAGATGCCCGCGTCCGAAGTCAGGGCCACCAGCTGGCCGGGCGCCAGCACGTAGGGCGCGCCGGGGCTCACGACGGCCGTGCCCCCGCCGCTGGCCTTCTGGATACCAAGCTGATATCCCTGCAAATTCACGTAGCGCAGCGAGCGGTTAAGAATTTCTACGAAATACACGCCGCCCGTGGCGTGGTAGAACAGCACTTCGTTCACCACCACGTCGCCGGGCTGGGCGGCCTCGGGCAATGCCACGCCGGCCACGGCCAGCGCGCCGCTGGCGTTGCCCACGCAGTCGGTGGCGCGGGCCACGGTCACGGTGAGCGGCTGGCTGGGCAGCAGGGCCGGGCTCACCGTCAGGTCCACGGCCCGGAAATCGGGGCCCACGGGCGCGGCACGGCCCACGGTGGGGGTAGGGCCGGTGCTACTTTGCAAGGAATAAAGCGCCGCGCTGGCCGCCGCCGCGCTATCCAGCTTTTCGCTAAAGTACAGCCGGATAATGCTGGGCGTGAGGGCCACGGCGCGCAGCAGGGTAGGCGGCGTGCGGTCGGGGTTGGGGGCAGCTACGCTGTTGCGGCGGCCGGGCGTGCCGCCGCTCGGGTCCTGGCTGGCCTGCCAGTTGTCGGCCCCGCCGCAGTAGGTGGCGGGGTCGCGCATTTCGAGGGTCCAGCCGCCGTCTTTTTTGCGCAGGTCGCGGTACCAGGTGTCGGCGTAGGCCACTTCGAAGAGGGTAGTGCCATCGCGCCCGCGCAGCACCAGCTGGTCGCCGGCGTTGGTGAGCGAGGGAAAGTTGCTGAGGCCGTACACCTTGCCGTAGGCCGCGAATTGCGCCACGCGCGTGCTGCCGCACACCACGGCGTACTGGCCGGGCAGGAGCTTGGCCGTGTCGGGCAGCACGGCGGCCGTGCTGCTGCCCGGCTTCAGCAGGCGCACGCCGCGCAGGCTCAGGGTTTTGATAGTCGTGTTGTTGAACAGCTCGATAAACTCCGACGCCGGCAGCCCTACCACCGGCGTTTCATCGGCCATTATTTCGGTGATGAGCAGCTCGCCCGCCTTTGGCGCCACCGGCACCCCGCCAAACGCCGCCGTGAGTGGCCCGGCCGCCACGTTGCCGTAGAGGTCGGCCAACTGCCGTACTTCCAGCACATTAGTGCTGGTAAAATCCTGCGTGAATGTGAGCCGCACCACGGCCGGGTTCAGCGCTGATATGGTGGCCGTGGCCGGCCCTACCCCCGTGGCCAGCCGGTAGCGGCCGGGGTCGGTGGCCGAGGCGGCGCCCACGGCTTCGTTAAATACCACGTCGAGCGTGCGCGCGTCCACGGCCGTGGCGCGCAGCAGCAGTGGCGCGGTGGCGTCGGTCACCAGAAAATCGTCAAAGTAAAAGTTCTTGCCATTGGCCGAGGAGTAGAGCAGCGACACGCCCACCACGCTGCCGCGCTGGTGGGTATTGTCGAGGGGGGTAGGGGCCTCGGCCACGAAGTTGCGGCCGCCGGTGAGGTCGCGGGCCAGCGTCCACTGGCCTTGCGGCGAGCGTGTTACGCGCACCCGCACGAGGTTATTGGTAGTCGAAGCGAGCGTGCCGTTCAGCCCGTCAATCACCAGCACCGGGCCGCGGGCCGAGTCTTTGCGAAAGAGGCTCACCTCGTCGTCGGTGCCGCCCAGGCGCACGAAGTAGCCTTTGGTGGCCGCGCTCTTGAGGTCGGGCCGCGAGGCCAGCAGCCACACGTCGGCCAGGTTACTGGCCGAGGTCGCCAGCTTGAGATTGGCCCAAAACTCCCAGGTGGTGCCGGTGCTGGCCTGGCAGGGCGTCACGAGCTGAAGCTGGGTACCCGTCACGGCCGGGCCGGCGCTTTGCAGCACCTGGCTGGTAGCTACAAAGCTGCCCACGTCGCCGGTCCAGGCGGGGTTTTTGGTGAAGTCGCCGTCGGCAAATGCCTCGGCCAGCTGGGCGTGGCTGGCCAGCGGCCACAGGTAAAATAGGATAACTACCAGGGCGTAAAACTGCTTCATTAAAAAATAGCGGATACAGATTTTAGCCGCTAAGTACCGAATTTATCCCGACATTTGCCCGCTAGCGGCCGGCGCGAAGCCGCCCGCCTAACGAGTTGATTAGCTGCTACCCTCATGAAAATTGCCGTTGTGGGTGCCACCGGGCTGGTGGGCACCGAAATGCTGAAAGTGCTGGCCGAGCGCCAGTTTCCGGTTACTGAGCTGCTGCCCGTGGCCTCGGCCCGGTCGGTGGGCCAGCTGGTTCATTTCCAGAGCAAAGACTATCCCGTGGTGAGCATGGAAGCCGCCATCGCGGCGCGCCCGGCCCTGGCCATCTTCTCGGCCGGCGGCGGCGTGTCGCTGGAGTTCGCGCCCAGGTTTGCCGAGGTAGGCACCGTGGTCGTGGATAACTCGTCGGCTTGGCGCATGGACGCCACCAAGAAGCTGGTGGTGCCCGAGGTAAACGCCGACGTGCTCACGAAAGACGATAAAATCATCGCCAACCCCAACTGCTCGACCATTCAACTGGTGGTGGCGCTCAACGACCTGCACAAGAAGTACCAGGCCAGGCGCCTCGTCATCAGCACTTACCAGAGTGTGACCGGCACCGGCAAAAAAGCCGTGGACCAGCTCCTGCAGGAGCGCGCCGGCCAGCCCGTGACCAACGCCGCCTACCCCCACGCCATCGACCTGAACGTGCTGCCCCACATCGACGTGTTTCAGCCCAACGGCTACACCAGGGAGGAGCTGAAAATGGTGAACGAGACCAGGAAAATCATGGGCGACGACAGCATCCGCGTCACCGCCACCTGCGTGCGCGTGCCCGTGGTGGGCGGCCACTCCGAGTCGGTGAACATCGAGTTTGCCCACGATTTTGACCTCGACGAGGTGCGCGACATCCTGCGCAAAACGGACGGCGTGGAGCTGGTAGATGATGTGCAGAACAACCACTACCCCATGCCTAAAGACAGCCACGGCCGCGACGCCGTGCTGGTGGGCCGCCTGCGCCGCGACGACACGCAGCCCAACACCCTCCACATGTGGATAGTAGCCGACAACCTGCGCAAAGGCGCCGCTACGAATGCCGTGCAAATTGCGGAGTACCTGGTAGCTAAAGGGCTGGTGTAGAGCTGCATCAGAACTGAAAGCTAACAGAACGTCATGCTGAGCCCGCGAAGCATCTTGCCCGCGCCGATAGGTTACTACCCTAACTATTCGAGCAAGATGCTTCGCAGGCTCAGCATGACGTTCTTTTTAGTAAGCAAGTGAAAATGAGGCAACATACGCGCCGGCTGCTGCTACCCATTGCCATGCTGGCGCTGCTCTGGGCCAGCTTCAGCCGGCCCACCTACGCCCCGCCCGGCGCGGCCAACATGCGCCTGCGGCTCAACTACCTGGAGCGCGTTATTCGTGAGGGCGCGGCGCCGGGCACCGCGCTGGGCGAGCTTACCCAGCAAAACCCGGAGTGGGGTCTTTTCACGCTGTCGTTCAGCACATACGCACTTGCCAATCTGGCGCAGCATGACCCTAGTATACGGCCCGAAGCGGCCCGCTACATCGACTTGGCCATCAAGGGGGTGCTGGCCGGGCCCATTCGCCAGGCCTTTGCCGCCGACTGGCCTACCCCGGCTGAAGGCGGCGATACGCTACCCCCCTCGGTGCTCTACCTGGGCCACCTCAACCTGATGCTGGGCTGCCACCGGCAGCTGGTGCCAAACTCGCCTTACTGTCAGCTGCACGACTCGCTATCGGCCGCGCTTTACCGGCGCTACGGCCGGGAGCCGGCCGGCAACCTGGCGTCCTACCCCCACCTACGCTGGCTGCCCGACAACACCGTGGCTCTGGCCTCGCTGGCGCTGCACGGCCGCCTTACGGGCAGTTCCTGCGCGGCGGCGGGCCGACGCTGGGCGGCGCGGGCGCAAGCCCACTGGCTCGATGCCGAAACCGGCTTGTTGGCCTCGCGGGTAGATAAGGAGGGTAGGGCCAGCGAAGGCCCGCGCGGCTCCATGCTGGGCTGGAGCATCTGGTTTCTGGCGCGCTTCGACCCGGCCCTGGCCCGGCAGCAGTACCGACGCTACCAAGCCGCCGGCAGTACTAATCTAGGCGTGCTACGCCTCTACCGCGAGTGGCCCGGCCGCTACGCCACCAGCGTGGGTGACGTGGACAGCGGCCCACTTATCCTGGGCTACGGTATTCCAGTCACGGCCTTTGCCTGCGCCGATGCCGTGGCCCTGCGCGACGGGCGCAACGCCCAGCGCCTACGCCGCGTCATCAGCCTGGGTAGCCGCGAAATCGTGGCAAACGACGAGCTGCGCTACGGCGTGCGGCTGGTCGAGCTGAACGTAAATCCGCTTTCCGAAGCGTTGCTGCTGTGGGCCGAGGTGCCGGGCGGCGCGGGCCGCTGATGAATGCTAAATTCCACTGACGTGTTCCCTGCCCCGCCCCTATTGCGCCGCGTTGCGCGGGTCGGCTTGAGGCTGCATCTCATAGTCGTGCGGGGGGGTAGCGCCGGCCAGGTTCTGCACGAAGTAGTCCCAGCGGCGGCGGGTCATGTAGGGCGAGTAGGCGCCGTAGCCGTGCCGGGCGTTTGGAAATACCACCAGGTCGTAGCTCTTGTTGGCTTTGGTGAGGGCTTCCACTACGAGCATGGTGTTGTAGGGCGGCACGTTATCGTCCAGCAGGCCGTGGGCCAGCAGGAGCTTGCCTTTCAGGTTTTTGGCGAAGGTGGCGTTGGCCTGGTTGTCGTAGTTGGTGGTGCCGTCGGGATTTTTCTTCAGCAGGCCGAGGTAGCGCTCGGCCCAGTCGTCTTCGTAGTTGCGGTTTTCGTGGTTGCCCGATTCCGAGATGCCCACTTTGAAAAAGTCGGGGTAGCGGAACATGGCCGCCGCCGCCGCGTAGCCGCCGCCCGAGTGCCCCCAGATGCCGGCCCGCTCCAGGTCGATGTAGGGGTACTGCCGCGCCAGCTGCTTCATGCCGGCCACCTGGTCCGCGAGCGTGTTCTCGTACATGTTGCCGTAGCAGGCGTCGTGGTAGCTTTTCGAGCGCAGGGGGTTGCAGCTGCCCTCAATTACCACCACCACGAAGCCCAGCTCGGCCAGCGCCTGGTGGTCGCCGCGGGCCGCCGAAAACGACCAGCTGCCCACGCCGCCGCCCTGCGGGCCGGGGTAGATGTAGTCGATAATCGGATACTTCTTGCCGGGGTCCAGCGTGGTGGGCATAAACAGCAGCCCGTAGAGGTCGGTCTGCCCATCCGTAGCTTTCACCGTGATGGGGGTAGGGGCTTTCCAGCCAGTGGCGGTGAGGCGCGAGATATCTGTTTTCTCCAGCGTGGCCAGCAGCTTGCCGTCGGCCGCGCGCAGCACGGTCGCGCCGGGCTTATCGGGCTGCGAATAGGTATCCACGAAGTAGCGGCCCGAGGGCGACAGCGCCACCTGGTGGTTGCCGGCTTCGGGCGTGAGCAGGGTCAGGCCCTTGCCATCGAGCCCGATGCGGTAGAAGTGGGTGAAGTAGGGGTTGCCCGGCTCGCGGCCATCGGCCAGGAAATAGAGCTGGCGCTTCTGCTCGTCTACGCGCAAGAGCTTTGTCACCAGCCAGTTGCCCTTGGTAATCTGGTGCTTGACCTTGCCAGTGGCGGCGTCGTAGAGGTAGAGGTGGCCCCAGTTGTCGCGCTCCGAGTACCAGATAACTTCTCTGGTTTTAGGCAGGTAGCGCCAGTTGATAGCGCCCTGGCCCGACTCGTACTGCGTGGGCACGGTTTCCTCCAGCACCTCGCGCACGGCGCCGGTGGCGGCGTCGGCCACGCGCAGCTTTTCCTGCTTGTGGTCGCGCGAGGTCGAGACGAAAGCCAGCTGGCTCCCGTCGGCGCTCCAGTCCACGTCGTCGAACGTGCCGCTGCTGGAAATATCATCCGAGAGCGTGCCGCGGTGCGGGTCGGGCGCCACTTGCAGGCGCACCACTTTGGGCGGGCTCACCTCGATAATCACCCGCTCGATGGTGGGGATGGTTTCGCCGGGTAGGGGGTATTTCCAGGTTTTGAGCTTGGGCTGACCCACGTTGGTAGTCACCAGGTACATGTCGCTCACCTGGCGCTGGTCCTGCCGGAAGGTGGCGATTTTGCGCGAGTCGGGCGACCAGCGCAGCACCGGCTTGTCGCTGTGCGTCCAGCCGGCGTTGTCGGTGGCGTAGCCGTAGTCCTTGGCCCCGTCGGTGGTGAGCTGGGTAAGCTGATTGGTTCGCGTATCGCGCACCCACAGGTTATAGTCCTGGATGAAGGCGGCCAGCCGGCCATCGGGCGAGTCAATCTCGTTGTCGGCATTGGCGTTGAGCGCGGCGGCCGGCCTGGCCCCTGGGCTTACCTTGCCGCTCACGATGTCGTAGTTCCAGCTTTTGCCGCCGGCCGCGAAGGCAAAGCCCTTTTCATCGTCCGAAAAATCGAGGTCGCGAAACGGCAGCCGGCCCGCCTCGTAGGTAGTGCCGCTGGCCGCGGAAAGCGCGGTGGCCAGCCTGGCTTGGTCGAAGGCCACGGTGCGGGTTTTGCGGGCCGGGTCCACGACGATGAACTCGCTGCCCCGCGCCGTCAGCACCCGGTACCACAGCCGGTCGTTGGCCAGCCAGTGGAGCTGGCTCACGCTGCCGTCAATCAGGGCCTGGGTGTTGTAGCCCATAAAGCGCTCGGCGCGGGCGTAGTCCTGCGCCGTGAGGGCGGGCCGCTGCTGGGCCGAGGCTGCCCCCGAAACGAGGAGCGCAACCGCGAGGAAGCCCGGAAAATACGTGTGCATAAAAGGGGTAGAAAACCGGCCAGTAAGCCAGCGTTTTTATCAGCGCAAGGTATTACCAAATGCCCGATGGGGCCGCTCCCAGGCCGGTCCCTACCCCCCTGCGCCGCGCTTACAGCGCCTTCATCCACGGCGCGTTCAGGCGCACGTACACCGAGGCTGAGAGGGGTAGGCGGCCGTAGCCGGGACCCACGTAGCCCAGGCCGTAGCGGTCGGCTTGCAGTGTTTGCGGAATAAAGTAGCCCGTGAGCTGGCCGCCCACGCTCAGCTCGGGGCCGCGCGGGCCGCCCAGCGTAGTGAGGCGGTAGCTGCTGCCCAGCGTGAGGGCGTGAACGTTGAAGACCATATCCAGCAGTTGGTCGGTGGGCCCGGAGGTGTAAAAAGCCAGCTCCTCGCTGTCCTTTTGCACGTACTCGTAGCGGCCGTAAAACGTGGGCCGACCCAGCGTGAGGTTGGTTTCGGCCAGCACGGCGTGCTCGGGGCCTTTGCCGGTGCCTTTATTCATACCCCACACCAGCGACGAGGCGATATAGTGCCGCTGGCCCCAGCTGCGGCTGTGCAGCACCGACGCGGTAGTGCGGTGCACGTCTTCGTCGGCGTGCAGGTCCTCGGGGCTTTTGATGTAGGCGTGGCTCACTTGCAGCGCCAGGGTAGGGGTAGGGTTCCAATTGAGGCGGCCGGCCCAGGAGTCGGCGCGGGGCCGGTCGAAATCGAAACGGTACTGGTCGGGCTCGCGGCCCGTGAAGTTGCTGCCTTCCAGCTTAAACTGCTTGTAGCGCAGCCCCAGCGTAGCCACCCCAAAGGTGATGTGCGTGGCGTCGGTCCAGTGGTGCGAGAGCGGCGCGTCGGGGTTGGGCATGGCCGACAGCCGGTGCATAAAGGCCGTAGGCCCAACGGCCGGCTCGCCGGGGTAGCCCAGGTAGGCCGTCAGACTAACCGCACTATGTGCCCTCGGTGTAAATTTGAGATTTACGTTCTTTTCAGATGACCCTGCTTGCCCACTTGGCGGAGGTGCCAGACTTTCGTCGGCAGAATAAAAACTTTCGCCACAAA
>JAABUK010003477.1_pt1 | contig 26587 bp, 43 predicted proteins | sample 5559141 | NCBI WGS metagenome assembly JAABUK01 (sample SAMN10711869, study PRJNA513367) | rock metagenome | isolation source: Antarctica rocks | place: Antarctica: Victoria Land, Pudding Butte nord | collected 2016-01-03
AGTAGGGCTCCAGGAACCTGAGGAGGGCCAGCAGCAGGCGCTGGAAGTTGGGCCACCCCTTGTGGCTGGCAGCCAGCAGCAGCTTGGGCATCAGGTTGCGGTGACTCATCAGCTCCAGCCAGGCAAATGCAAACCCAGGCACTCGCAGTGGCTGCAACACCATACGATAGCAGCTTTAAGGCTGACATGTGCTGCTGTGTATGCAGAAAATGCATGGGTGACGAGGATGCAGGTCTTCTGCACATTGTGCAGCTTGGATTGTCACCACATGCTGACTGAGAAGAAAGGTACTGTACAGAGCAGCCCATTGAAGCGGTCACTGTGCTCGGGCAATCTGAAACCATGCTTTTGTCTTTAAGAGGATATGGAATGGCATCATGCTGACCTGAACCAGAGCAAGGGTGTTGGACAAGGCTGACAGCATGCCAAAGGCATTGCCATCGGTGGGATCATTGGCAGGGAGGGAGCAGATGAGGCCCAGGAACATGCGGTAGTAGGGGCGGCTGTTGAAGTCACCACCGTTCAGATCAGCATCCTTCTGCAGCTGAGAGGCAACCACACCTGTGGCCTTGGCCATTAGAGGTGGCCCTCCACCATGGGCTGCAACACAACACACATCCCTTGTCGAAATAAAGTCTCAGTGACCAAACTGTACAACCCATGACTTGGAAGCTGTTTGCACGCACGCCACATTGTAATGTGTTCAGTTCAAACAGTCGCAGGGCACACGCCAGCAAGCAGGTCTGATCACCAAGGTCTTGTTTGAGGGGTGGTTTGCGCATGTGCTGCCAGTCATGTTGCTGTGGCCAGTTTGAGCAGCACTGGCTTGATTGGTGCCTTGGCATAGCGTATAAGCACAGCAGCACAGCCACTTACAATGCACAACATGATCTGAGCTCCTATGGCAGCAAACAGTCTGCACCACTCACTGGTCCAGCATGCACATATTGCGCTGCTAAGAGTGGACAGTGGAATAGACCTGTGATGAGCATTGTGAGCAGGCGGACGTAGGCGTCCACAGCCACAAAGTAGAGAAGGCCAGGGCGCATGGTCATGCTGCTGGTCTCCCCTGTCAGGCAGTGGCTCACCGCCAGGTCCGTCAGAATGCGCAAGAAGCGGTCTGTCAGCTCTTCTCCCTGCACGCTCACATATTTCATTGTCAGCCTTCAGCACCCAGTCAAAGGACACCATTGGTAGTAAAACCAGACAAGGGGAAGTCAGCTGTGGGCAGCAGTAAGTAAGTCCCCCGCTTGACCTTAGTTTGACAGAAGTTTGACACACTGCCAGAAGATGTCGGGTTGTCAGTCAGGTTGTACATGAAACAGGCTACAGAGAAAGAGAAAGAACAGAAAAGAAAAGACGACGCCATTAGGCATTCAATCTAGAGAAGCTTGAGATGATCCCAAATTGGGCCCAAGCTTCCCTTGGCCTACAGGCTACAGATGTCCTTGCAGAAAGGGTGCATGATTGCAGGGAAGGCAGACCTTAAGGAAGCCATCAGTTTGCAGCTTGAGGACAAACTTGTCGTGCATCTGGTTGGCTGGCTGGTCCTCACTGAGGCGGGCCCACTCATCAAACAGGACAACCACCCGCTCCCGCAGACCAGGGGGGTCTGTCTGATCCTTCAGAGACGGCCTCAACCTGCATGTACACATATGCTGAATGACTAATCGATGCTCAAATGGTTGCAGGACACATGACAATAGCATACATACAGTGAAGTGACACAACTGTTGCAGGTGTCACCGTCCACAAATTGCAGCATACAGTAGTGCCATTGCCACACAAGCATTGCCATTGAGTTGATCTCAGAGACATGCACGTTGCACGCTGTGCTGACCAGGATGTCAGTGAGCATGTACAGCCACCAGACTGCAAATGCAAACAGCAGGGGTGAGGTGGGGAGCTGGCTGACCTGGTGACTTGGCGCGCCTGCTCCACCAGCATGAGAACAGCGGGGCCATTGCTGCTGTGGCGGGCAATCTTGGCTAGTGTATCCAGGGTGTTGAACAGGTCAGCCGCTGTGACTACAGGGTCCCCCACCAGGCAGGTGCGCACAAGATGGACGGCCAGGTCTGTTGCCAAGTTGCTGCGGCCAGCTGAGATCATGCGCACCAGCTGAGCATCCAGCTCGGGCAGGTGAAACAGGCGAGCCCGTATCAGCATCTCACCTACACATTGCCAGCTTTGTTCAGCTGTGCATGTCACTTCGAGCCATACATAAGCTTAAATGCACAAAGCATACATTGCCAACCTGCAGTGGGCAAATACATATACACAGGCTGATTGCAGGCCAGGTACAGTAGATTTGGGACTGCTGTGTCACAGACACGTGCCTTCTTATGCTAGAAAAGTGCTCCTTGAAACGAAGAATCGGCAAGGGCTGATCTTCACGACACATTGCATGTGAAGATCAGACACCAGAGACTGACCCGCAGTGTGACGGAACTTGCGGTCATCATTCCAAACCGCAAACCAGTTGGTGACTTCACTGGCAATGTTCTTGATCACCTTCTCCTTGATCATCACCAATGCTGACACATACACATTGATGTGCAGCCTGCAGCAAATGCAGCATATGAATATGCATTCACTCAGCTGTGAATGATCATCACCAGCATTGCTGACTCTTACTGTCCCAGCACTAGCAAACAATCACTGCAATTGTAAACAAGCCTTCTCATGAGGCAGCAATGCCATGCATAAAAATTGGGAGCTGTTACTACTGCAGATTACATAGAGCAGCAGAAAGTTGTTCCCTGACGAGCATACCTGCTGCTGAGGTTGCCTTCATACAGGTGTGCGTAGATACGCTTTGCAAGCGCAATGCTGCCCTCCTCAGGACCGGCAGTCACGTCTGCAATCTCAGTCACCACTGCCGACAGCTCTGAACCCTCCACAACAACTGTCCCCTGAGGGTCCTGCACACACCCCAAGGCAAAACCTGACATCCATTCATGACTAAACAGGCAGCCAGACAGCTCTGCCATGCAGTTGCCAGCATGCTAATATTGTGCATTTGCATTGAGGTGGCAGTGAAACAGGGACAGCACAAATTACACGTGGCTGGAATGAGTGCAGAGGGGCAGGTGAGCAGGTACCTGAGCAACAAGGCTGTCCAGGCGCTGCTGCCACAGCATGTACTTCTCCTTCATGACACGCACTGCCTGAGCTGTCTCGTTGAGGGGCCCCAGATCCCCACTAGTCATGCTGCTCGTCTGCAACAGACACACACACACAGCACATCGCATCACTTTGCGTTCAGCAGCATAAGCTGCTAGCCACAGCCATGCAGCCTGCATCTGGTCAGGTTTGCTTCACTAAAGTTCAAACCAGCTGACAGACTGCTGCTCACAATCTTTGTGACAAAATGCTCTTTGCATCAAACCAGCTGACAGACTGCTGCTCACAACCTTTGTGACAAAATGCTCTTTGCATCAATCTATACACAGTAGCTGCATTGCACAGCTCCTGTTCTGTCACATCTGGGCAATTGCTTTACTACACATGGCAGCTCACAGGCTGTCCATAATGCAACAGCTTGCCATATGGGTCAGCAGACCCTGCTGCTGTGTTATGCGACAGCACATGGTGAGCAGATGCACAGGTTGCAATGGCATCCGGTGAGGTTGCTGACCTTCTCCATAGAGGCCATTGGCTTGCCGCCGCCAACAGCAGCATGAGCTCCAGCTGCAGCTCGGGGGATGCGAGCAAAGTCCTCATACACCCGCTGCTGGGCAGGGTTCAGGTGGCCAGGCTTGGGCTTCAGGCTGTCGGGCAGGTGCATGGGAAAGCGGCCATGCAGCTGAGACTGGTCAAAGAACGGCTGGTTGCTACCCTTGGCCTTGGTTCTGTTGTTGTACTGCTGGACCAGGCGCTCATCAATCTCTCTGATGGCTTTCTCTGTGGCTGCCTTCTCGAAGATGGTGCACCCCAAGTCCAGGTTGTCTGTGGCAATCATCTGCATGCAGCGTCACCCAGCTTGCATGGCCAAAACCTTCACAACCAATGACATCGACAAGACATGACCTCAACAGTCACTATAGCGTCATGTGGTCACATTTGCACAAGCACTGAAGCAACATCTCTGGAGCCCCTTGGCAGTCTTTGGTTAGCAGCAGGTTGTCCAATTGCTGAACTCCAGCTAAAAATCTCACCTGCACATACTGCTCCAACATAGCAGCATCCAGCCCCTGTGCCAAGAGGGAGCGCAGACGGTTGGTGAGGCTGGTGCGCAGAGGGTCTCTGCAGGTCACCAGAGCCAGGCTGCCTGCCAGGCTGCCCACCATCAGATGTGCCGCTTTACGCATTCGCTGCTCATCAGGCTCCACAGCAAAGTCCTGAACAATCATGCTGATACTCAACGACAGCTGGAAATGATGGCTTGACCAACAGCAAACAGCGGAAAAGCAGGTCCACCTGCTACACAGAAAGCTTCAGACATGTCAAGTGGCCCAGCAAGCTGCCATGTCACAGGTTCAAGGGGGATGCACACACTGTGCATCTCGACCCGCAGCAATCAGACAACAGAAGAGTCAGCAGGACACACCTTGACAATGAGCTCCTGAGCAGTCATGCAGGCAATTGTGACACTGCGCTCCACGACGGGGGTGATGATCTCCACGATGGCCTGGTCCACTGCCATGGGCACCAAGCGCTTCAGCTGCAGCCGCTCTGCTATGGGAGCCAAGGCAGGGTTGATTTGCACATAGGCATGCAGATTTGCGAACAAACCCTGGTCCACAGCACCTGGAGCTCCTGCAGGCAACAAGGGATGTACACCTGGCTTAGAAACCTGTTCCCACCAGATGAGCTCAACTCAAGTTTGCAGGAAGGTTGTGGAGAACTGAAAGTCAGACCAGACCCTGCAACATGACAAAGCCAGGGCACAAGGTGACGCTATGCTGTACATGCGTCCATGCAGCTGAAAGCAATCAGCATGCAAGAACAGTCTAATGGAGGCACACCTGCAGGAGCCTTGCTGTCAGGCTCTGGCTTGGGAGGGCCTGTAGGGGGAGCAGACATCCCAGGTGGGACAGAAGGGGGGCCAGCAGGCGGGGGTGGTGGCTGAGCAGGACTGGCCGGCGCCTTGTCAGCGCCAAAGTCCTGGTTGTTCACCGTCTCCCTCTTGTGACTGGCCAGAGTGTTGCTGGCCGTCACATCACTGGGCTTCATGTCATTCTGGCTGCGGAACATGGTCTCAATCTCAAACTTGAGATTGAGCTTGAGGTTGTCCAGGGCGTAGATTTCAGCCGCCAAGCAGAGGATGCTCTGCACCCAGGGGTTGCTGGGCTTGAAGACCTTGGAGTCCTTGCAGTGCTCCAGGATGCGGTTGATGAAGGGCAGCACGGCAATCATCCTGCCCTGTTCGTAGGCTTCATACAGCAGACCCTTCAGGTCCAGATCCTTGTGGCGAATGATCTTGTCCTGTTTAATGGTGAGGTGGCCCAACCAGTTTCCCAGGTTCTTCAGCAGAGACCGCTCACCAGTCTGCATGTGCGCATGCTACAGTTCAGCAAATGCCGCACAATGAGATGTCAGATAGTGGCAGACAGCTTGGTTGGCCGGTGTCAAATAAGCCATGGCGACCAAGTACTGTACATGTTCAAAGGAGTGTAGTGGCTCATGGCTCACACAGCTGTTGCTGTAAGCCAAGGCTTGGAATGAGAAGAAGTGGAGGCACGTGCAACCAGTAGGTAGGTGGCTGACCTGTGTCTTGATACGATCAGAGCGCAGAAGGATCTTGATGTACTTGAACGTGGTGCTTGCAAGGTGCCTGTCCATCATGGGCTTGTTCATCTGCTCCATCAGTTCCAAATACAGCACATGAAAGTTGGGCTCCTGCATGTCACGCATTTTGTGCAATTAGCGGAGCATGTGACGCATGCACATGCACAGACAGAGACAACAAACGTAGCCAGCAAAAAGCATACATACAACATCAAGAGCAGAGAGAAAGCAACAAAATTCGTGCATACTTTGCATAAACCTTGATGTCAAGGGAGCAAGTAGAAGCAGGTGGTCATAGCAGACCATTACATGTCTCATGTGAAGGCAGATGCGCATTCACAAGCAGCTGCAAACGCCATACCTGTGCAGCTCGCTTGACGACCATGTAGTTGCCAAACCAGGGCCAAAACTCATCCGTGACCAGGCTAGAAAGGATGTCCAGCTTGTCATGCAGATTGTCTCTGGCCAAGTTGTTGATTTGCATGTTGATGGCATCCTGCAAGCATAGCTAAGGCGTTACTTCTGACATAGTGAGTTGCATGCATGGCAAACAACCAGTGGGAGCAACACTATATACATTGTGACGTGAAGAGGCAGAAAAATACAGCACACAACGCAGAGCTGTGAGGCTGCATATGTTGCAGCAGTGTGACCAGCTGCTAGCTGTGCACTAACAAATATCAGACCAGCTACTGTTGTGGTCAACAGGAGCAGCTGCCACAGTTTCAACAGCATGGGTACCTGTGTAGTGACAGGAGGAATGGGGTAGTCTGCTTGAGCAGAAGCCACCTCCAGAGTCTCAGCGTTGATGGCCTGAAAGGCTCTGTTGGGGTCCAGCAAGCCAGCTGCCTTCAAAGAGCTGGAGCTGGCTGACCCAACAGGGGTCCTGGTTGGGGTGGTCCTTGCATTGTTCATACCAGCTTCAGCAGCTGCACCCCTGCCAGGGGCGCCAGGCTGGCCCTGTAGCTGCTTGGCTGCTGCTGGAGGCTTGCTTGGCCCTGCTTTGTTTGATGGCGACACGGCCTGGTCCAGCGCATCAGGTCTGCCAGCCTCTGCTGTGGGCAGCATCTTGACCTCCTGCCCGCCTGGAGCCTTGCCTGTCTGCCCGGCCAGGCTCACCTGCACCACCAGCTAACATCATCAGGTAAAATAGGGAAGAGTAAAAAATGCAGTAAAAGCATGCATGGTCTGCATGCTTTCCAGATGACGTTTGAACTCAGCACATGCTCTGAACATGTTGTGACTAGTCAAGGTGCAGACTGCGTAGCTCATTTGACAGCTGTGTCAAAGGCAGACACGCAGTCAGTGATAGATGATTTGTACACCATTGCAGAGGCAAGAGCCACACAAGGCATTACATACATTACTGGCACAAGGTACAGTGAAGAGCAGAGGTGTGACTGACCTGGCCTGGGGGGCTGATCTCCTGGCCTGGGGTGACCCCCTGCCCTGCAGCAGCGTGTGGCTGAGGCACCACTTCATCTTCCTGCATGCCGTCTCCATGCAGCTCCCTTTCCCCATCTGCCATGCCCTCACCTGGGCCATTGGCACCATTCCCACTGCTGCCATTACCAGCAAGGGCACTCCCATTGTCTTGCCCTTCATCTTTAGCTGGTTGAAAGGCAAGGTCGCTGTAGGATTCAGCTGCATTGCCACTTGGCAGTAAAGGAGAAACGGGCAAGCCAAGGACCTGGGAGGCGTTGGCAAAAATATCTGGGTTGTTCTGCTTTAGATTGGGTAGGTTCACCAGAGCCTGACAGACCTGCGGCCACTGCTGCAGCTGGCCTTGAAAGCAGCGCAGTGTCTGTACGCCAAAGGCATACATCTTGTCGTCTGTGGGCTTGCTGAGCTGGTCCAGGACAAAACGCAGGAAGAGAGCCACAAGAGGACCACCTAGAAGCCTGCAGCATTGTAGGCAGGGTTTTACACTCAAAAAGAAAAGAAAAGACTACGCCTTTCGGCGGCAATTTGATGAGAAGCCAAGTATTATACCGGACTGCCCAGGCTTTAACACTCAGCTTTACCATACAAGGTGCAACTGCGTTAGCTAGTATGAAAGCAGCAAGTGCTGATGCGAATTAGGTGACAACAACTTGATCTTCTCCAGGTTTCAGGTGAAAACCGACTTCTGGTCATGCTGAGCGGCAAGGACCAAGGTGCAAGGCATGCTGGCTTACCCGTTGCGAATGACCGCACCAAGCAGTCTGGCTGTTCTGTCAAGCTCATGATCTGGGTAGTCATGAAGGAAGCGGATCTCGTCGTACATGCTGTGGATGAGGCACTTCAGCAAGGACATCTGCCTTTCATTGCCTGACGCCTGCACGCCATGTAGCATGGCACTCGTGTCATGCATGTACTTGTGCATTCCTGCTGTAGGCAGTATGAACAAGTATCTCCATTTGTTGTAGCTGTTTATGAAATGAGTATTGTTTGCAGACAAAAGGCCCGGACCAATGCCACTTGCATCCTGCCACACCATGAGCAAGACAAAAGGCATACCTGCCAGCCCTTCAACATGGACACAAAGTCCTCAATGTTCAGCTTCTCATGGTACACCTTCTGAAACCATTCATTGGCCTCTGCCTCAACGTCTTGTGGATACACATCATTGGAGCCATCCAGCTCCAAGTGCTGCAGCTCAGGGTATGTGTTGCCAGCCTGGGTACGCAGCCCCTCCAGGTCTTTCAGCAGGTCTGATGGCATGGCAGTGGCATGAACCTGTCATCAGAGTGCAACACTTTGAGCAGCTTGTTTGCATTCCAGTCTTTGGCAGCAAGGGCAAATGAACATCAGACGTCATGGAGCTTGAAGACTTGACAGCCTTTCACATTCACCAGCAGCATCAGTTGACAAGGCAGCATGGTCCTTAGGTTGACAGCAATTTGTTTGACTGTGTGCTGGGGCCTTAGGTCAAGCAGAAATGCACAAAGGCACATCAAGGTGCATGCAATGCTGAACAGGACAGAATGCATGCACAGGAATGACTCACCTGAAGAGCATGCATGAAGATAGGCAAGGTGGCCAGCATGACATGGATCATGTTTTGGTCTCTGTGAGCATCAGGGGCAGCCTTCTTGCGGATGTAACCAACCACAGCCTGAGCAAATGGCAGGCCATTTGTGCTGAGCTTGTCTTGCAGCCAGCCCTCAAGCAGGAGGCCAAGATGCTTTCGCTGGGAGGCTGCAGCTGCCAAGTCACAAGCTGCTTCAAAGGGCAGCAACTCCATTGCAGTGTCCACACCTTTGAACTGCCCACACACGTCTAGCATGTGCAAAATGTAGTTGGCGTCCTTGTCATACTTGGCCACCATGGCCCGCAGAATGACATCCTTGTTGGCTGGCCACAAGTTGCGCAGGACCACCTGGCTGTTGGGATGGTCACCAATGTATTTTGGCACCAGGTCATCGCACATCTCACGCTGCAGCAGGTTCCACTCTGTGCTAACTGAAGCCACACCAAGCAGCAGCAGCTCTGGGCACTCAGCTTTGGGCTGCTCCAGGATTTTGTGGACTGCTGCACCATGGCCTGACTCAGCAAGGCGGCACAGGACCTCCATCAAGTCCAGGCACAACCAAGCCTGGTTGGGTGTGCCTATTGAAGACACAGTGCCAGCAAGGCCTTCCAGGGGCGGCTGCTGTCGAATGGCATGCTCAAAGGTGAACACCTCTGGTGGTGATTCAATGGCGTGTTTGAGAAACTCAACTTGGCCTTGCTGATTTTGCCAGACTCTGCCAACGACAGCTTGCAAGGGGAATGCCTCCTTGCTGCCTTGCTTGTAGGCTTTGATGAGAGTTTGAAATGCTGAATGGCTTGGCAAGCTGAATGTTGGTCTGTCATAATGGTCTGGGACTGACTGCCATCTGAGGCTGGGGTAGGAGCTCTTCAGGACTTTGACGACCACTTCCAAATCCCAGTGCTGTGAAGCTGGGGCAGAAGTAAGGCCAATTGCCCCTAGTGCTGCAGCAACACTGGTTTGTGTGCTGTGAGTGTCAGCTAGCTTGGCATCTGTACGTGCCATCATACTGAAGAGATCAGCCACAGCTGTCTCGTTGATTGTGGAGACCTGCTGGACGACTTCTTTGAAGGCTGCCTCGTTTGCTGTACAACTATATCCAAAATCTTCCACAACGCCAGAAAGCTGTGACGCTCTGCCAACGTCTTCTGCCATACTGAGCAGGTTTATTTGGAAGTTAGGTGTAGTTGCTGGTTGTGTCACAGCAACTGCCAACATATGTTGGTCCACAACCAAGCCAGTACTGCTCGACGGAGCTGCGCTGCCCGCCTGTTGCCTGCAACGTTGTATAACAGACCGTGTCAACGCACGACCGCCAGCAGCAGAGCCAGATCGCATGACATGCCTTGTCAATGCTAGATGCTTGCATCGCTTACTAGCAGTGTTGACAACTGCATCAATTCACCTGTTTTGTCAGTTGCTGCTGAGCAGTGCAGCGTCACCGTCACGTCTGCAGAGAGCGTTGAGGTACCACAGTAAGCGATCAGGTGAGACAGTGCAAATGCTCTTAGACAGCAGCCGTCCCCATCTGCCGTTATGTGTGCTTGCTGCGCGATCAAGTTCCTCACAGTTCCGCCGACGATGATCGTTGTGCTCAGTTGCGCTCCTCAGTATAAAATAGTGCCTATTATTTCCCAAGATTATATGCAATTCTACAACTGCGCAAATGATGGGGCATATCTGTGATCAGATGCAAGCAAAGGGTCGTAAGTTGCAATGACACACAGGAGTGCCACCCGTTTGGAGCATACATATGCAAGCAGTGCTGCTAAGGGACACCATAAAAATCTCTTTACACATATCATTCTCTGGGCTCAGTGCCAATCAGTCCTTGGCTCAGACAGGGCAGCAGCCCTTTGATGCAGATATATTAGCTGGCAGAAGAGCAGAATGAGTAGACCACATGGCGCTGAACACTTCCAGCTGCAGAGGAGCTATGCATAGTCTCTTGCTAATTCATCATGCCATGAATGAGCCCAGCAGAATTTTCACGCATGTCATTGTAGATTTGTGCTCCTAATTGCCACGAATTGGTGATGAGGGACCCGGCAGTGCTGCATCAGTCAGTGATGGTATGGCTCCCCACGTAATATTGTCCATGCACGATATATCTGTTCCAGCAGCACCATGTGTGCAATCTGCAGCCATATCGAGTACTTAAGGCACAGCACAAGGGACATGTTGATTGGAGGGCAGGCACACGGACCCTGGCGTGCAGCCATGCACTGACCTGGTGATTTAGAACCATATCTGACAGCTTCAAGGTTTCGTTGGCTCTACTACGCACGTCCATGCTGTGTCCATAAGGCCCACCAATGCAAAACACTAGATTGGCCACTCCTCTGTCTCCTGCCTGAACAGACACATTCCAGATTTTGTGTTTATGTTACTAAGTTTCCTTTAGTCATCAAGTTGACATGAGCCAAGCTGCAAAGTACCTCAGCAACAAGTTTTGCCATTCCTTCTGATGATGATGCTTTCCCATTTTCATCAAGAAGCACCACGTAATCCTGCTTGGCAACACATAAGGTCTGGCTTGTCACAATGGCAACAATGACCAGTCTGAGGCTTGCAAGATCCAGCACTGCAGATGTGCATGTGCTGCTGTACTTGTGGCGTGATCAGTTTCAGGACTTTCTCTCCTTCAGACTGCACCGCAACAATAGGGGAGGCTGCTTTCTTGGGATTGGGCTTGACTTGTAGGTGCTCCAGCTGTGTATACCTTTTGACTTTGTCTGTCCATTCACCTACGCATCAGGCATATGCCTCCACATGTATGTGTGATGAGCAATCGAGGCAAGTGTTCAAATCATTACGTGCAACAGCTTCTGCGCCCTTGCTGTTCCCCTTTGCAACGGTGATGAGTTTGATTTTGACAGGTCTGACTGCTCTGGCAAAGCTTTTAGTTGTGTGGTTGTCAGCTTGAGCACAAACGACAGTTATAGCTCTGACACTAGACAACCGAAGCTGAGGCACCGACCAGCTGCATACTCGACCGAGGGAAGCTGTCATGCATACTCTGTTGCGACCAACGAAGCAACACCGCAGCACGGCCACTTTAGAAAGCTCAAGTATGTGGCGCTTGTGTCACGGGGACATGTGGTGGCGTATGGACTGGACTCCAGGCGCTCAAGCAGCAGCTGCGCAATGATGCCTGAGTGCTCCGGAACCAATGCTTAGCATGATATGCATGCCATGCCCATTCTCAACTTCTTCACAACAAAAACTTTCGAAATTTTCCACGCTTAAACTGTTAAGTATACAGCCCAAACCTCCAGGCAATACAGCTATGACCCTGATCGAGATTCCTTCTGCCTTGCCATCTACCATGAACATCACAGCAGACAGTAGCAGCTAGTCTGCCTTGATTGGCTTGCACGCCACAACTGACATTGTATTCATTGGACGAACCGTGCAGCTGCACAGCACGGGCAGAAAATAGACTGCCATCCTACACTACATCCTTACACATATCACAAACAACTATAGCATAAAAAAACAGTCCACAAGCATCTCTACATGCGGCAGAAAGAACCCATTCATTATTCGACATCACCTGAGGCATCACACACTGAGTACTCAGGGTGAACCCCTGAGCCCCTGCTCACACACAGCAAGAAACTTGCAATTACGCTGCAGAGATTTCATTCGACAAATGAATGAAGAAAGACTCTGACGCTCCAACAAACACAGCAGAACAGCATAAGATAAAACGATGATCGCTGGCTGTTTTCCATGTCACCCGAATACAGGCCCCCAGATCTGCCTTTGCTTAGCAAGCTCTCCCAAGCAACGATGGGGACAGAATCAGAAATCAGAAGGGCGTCGCATCTGTACTGTCCGGAGCAGTCATGTTGTACCGCTGCTGAGGTCCTGCTGCTTGTATTGAGCCACTTGGCTGGTCATACCTCCTGGGTGGCCTTTGCAGCTCCTCAGCAGCTCTCAGGGCAACACGAGCCAGAAGCTGCCTTGCAAACATCTCAGCTGCACAACATCCAAGACACAGCATGAGCATACAGCATACCAGCTGTTTGAAACAGCGAATCTGGCTGTCAGTTCCTGGCTCAAAAGCATTCATGACGCACTTCTGACAGCGCTAAGTTTGCATTGTAATTTACTTCAGGGGCAGCCCAGAGGCCTGATGTCACTGGCAGTCTGCTGCTCAAGACAGCAAAGCAAAAGCTATGAACAGACCTATGAGACTGAGCCCCGGTAAAAGCTCTGGTAGAAGCGGGTAAATTTCTTCCCACACTCTTTGCCTTTGGTTGGCATCCAGCTGCTGCCTGAAATTGGGCTGCAGAATGGTCCAGATGCCACGCACCGTAAGGAGTGCTTCCTGGTCCTCGTCGTTTGGAGCCACCGCAGGTTGCAGGCTGCAACATGCAATCATTGCTCAGCAGATGCTTGACATGCTACAATTCATTGCATGTCACACATGTAGGCCATCCCGGGTGGAAACAGTGACACGATAGAGGGCATGCATCACTGCACTCACTGCTTCTTGACATCTAGACTCTGCGATTTGCCGGCTGCACAGTGTAAACAACAGCAGCATCTGGTAGTAGTAGCAACAAAACATTCAGGAGTTGCCTGCACCTGTAGATTAATTCAAAAGGGGTGGGGAAGGGTGCAAGGACAAGGCGCAGGGGCCCCAGGGCTTGCAAGGTACCAAAAGTGGCCAAGGCAGGTGGGGTGCCTAGCACCACCCTGCACACCTCGCTCACTGCTTCTCGCCCAACCGCATCTGCTCCAGCTACCAGTTCATCCACCAGAAGCTCCTGTGAGAGGTCAGGAGGGCATGAGATGTGACACCAGCAACCACACTTGGGAGGTGCAGCAGCAAGTCAGCTAGGAAACGAGATGTATGTTGTGTTGTCTGTGTGATGCTGTCCAGGTGAGTAAGAGACGTGCAGTGTGTTAAAGCGTGAGCACAATAACAGCTTGTGTATCTGCATTGCACTTGACTGATGACCTTGAATTCATCGGAGTCACAGCTATCCATGGGAAGGAGCCACCTTCATGGGGATGCAGTTTAGAGTCCGTGTTAAAAGGTGTACCATGCAATGGCTGAATACCTGAAGATAGCTACCATTCCTGTTGAAGACAATCTTCAAGACCTCCCTGGAGGTGTCATCCAGGGCAGGTGCAGTGAGGGCAGGTGACACACTCCTGATGCCGCTGGTTGTGAAGCTGCCAAAGCCTGAGCTCAGCCTCTGCAGTCTGGTGATGTCCAAACGAGCCTTGTCCTACAATGCCGCAACAGCTCTCTTGCTACAGTGAGACACAGTTGTACACCATGCAGATGATAACAATGCCGCGACAATTGTCTTGCTACAGTGAGATGCGGATGCATACTGTGCAGATGATGACGATGGCTGTGCAGTTGAGCTGCACAAATATTGCAACAACCGGATGACATCATGCAGGTGGTCATGGGGCACAGTCAGTGTGAAGAACTCATGACCCAGTCGACATGCAGTGCAGCCTTGTTTCTGGACCTGTTGCATGCCAGATGCAGCATGATCAGCAGGCTTGATATACTGTGAAGATGATGCAGAAAATGGACTTGTTTCCAGACAAAAGTGAGGAGCCAGTCATACCCCATAGAGCAATTGCCGTAGGGCTGCACGAGCACGGGGTTGGTTATCGGTAAGCAGGCGGCGTGACAGGTATGGGAAGGTCTCCTTCACTATGGCATAGTCAGGGTCCACCCTCAAAGCTGTGCCCTCAATCACGCTGAAGGCCCTCAGTATCAGAGCAAAGTATGGCGGAATGTCAATTGGGTAGTCCTTGGACAGCTCATCCAGAGCAATAGTCACCTGTGCCACCAATCAAACAATCTGTTGCCAAACAACATCTGTTTGGAAGTCTGACACAGCTGCAAATATACCTGCTCTTGAGCAGTGCATCTGTTGCATGAGAGGCTCTGTCATACACGTTCAAGAACACAGACATGCAGCTTATACATTGCAGTTGTGGGAAGATATTTGCATCGGATGCAAGCTGTCTTAGGCACTGGTTCAACTGCATAGAGGCAAGCTGTCTTGGGCACTGGTTCAACTGCATAGAGGATAGCATGTGCACAGCAAGGGGCTGAGGGGCTGACAGCATCTATATTAATGCCCTTGGCGCCTCCACCCTGAGACAGCTGTGACAGGATGTTACCCAGGGGAGCAATCAGTCCTAACTCTGCCATCTCTGGTGCATCTGCATAGGTCAACACGAATGTCAGCTGAGATTCCAGGCACGCTTCAATGATGTCCTGTCACCACAGTGTCATGAAGCCTAATACACCGAACCCTTGTGCACAATGCAGTTGCACCAGTCAGCAGTGGTTGTCTCGTTGCCATGACAGGCAGCCACCAAATTGCGACACATATTATTGAGCGACAATGCGACAGATGTTTGCGCATGTGATTGGCCACGCACAACGCATGCAGCAGCACCTTTTGAGAAGAGCTGCTGGCCTGAAGGCATGCTGCAAACAAGGCATGAAAGCAGGAAAGGTCCTTGAAAGGGAAACTTGCAGAACTTGATGCTATTTTTGTCCTTGTTTTTTTTTGTGGCAGGACACAAGGATGATGGCAGGCTGCATACCAGCTGGGACAAAGCCAAGCTTCCTGAGGTCCCGAGCAATGCCATTCCAGTCCTCCACAGACAAGTGAGCAATATACTCCACCAGAGCCAGACTTTGCTCAGGAGTCACCTGCAACCAAGCTCAATGTCTTCTGGCTTGCGTCAATGTTTGAACGACTTTTGAAGAGTGCAGTTGAGCCATGAGCCCAGTCGTGTGATAATGCTTTTGTGTCAAGATGTGCAGCTTAGCTAGCCAAACCAGACTTGCATTTGTGATGGCACAGTCAGAGCATGATGCGGCCTGCCACAAAACAGTATGCTGCATCCCATGTCAAGCCTTGACCCTGCCAGCAAGACCTGCAGCAAAGAGCATTAGTCATATCAGAGGGGTGTGCAGCTCACCTCCGTCATGAGACCAAAGTCCAGTATGCAGATCTGGCCCTCAGGGGTGCGGATGAGGTTCCCAGGGTGGGGGTCAGCATGCAGGAAGCCTGTCTCCAGCAGCTGGATGAGATAGCAGTTCAACAAGGTAGTGCACAGCTCCCTCACATCACCTGCTGTACTCTCACTTAGCTTCTCCCCTGCACAGCAGCAGGCACACATTGGGCATGTGCTTCAAGAGCCACTGCAGCTTGTTACCTTGCCCGGCAACAAGTTCTGTAAGGCTTCAGCTGTGGCACAATCATTGCTTTCAATACTGCTGAGCAAGCTTTTGAGGTGTGCAGAGGTCACAACACAAGCAATGCTGCCCAGGTAACATTGCACAGTACAAGCTCAGCTTCACTAAATTACACATTATATGCAAATGGGTGAATGGCAGCAGCAGCAGCAGCAGGCTACACATGACATGCACCTCAGTGTATAGCAGCAGACAGGTGTGTCAACATGATTGCAGAAGGACTGACCTTGCATCCAGACGGTGGTCAGCACTTCTTTGTTGCTAAGATGCTGGTAGACATCTGCCACCACAATGCCATCCAGGCCTGCCATCTGCTCCTTGAAAGTCATGCCATTCTGAGCTTCACGCTCATAGTCCAGCTCATGGAAGAAGCGCGTGGCCCATTCATCAATCAGACCTACCCAGTTTGTCCTTATCTGCAGCATTGCCCTTGCTGAAGTCAAGATACAATGCTGGCACCATCTCACAACAGGTGTTGTTGAAGGCCAAGCTGTGTCAAGTATAAGGCAAGACATGGGAGGTGCAACTCAAGATAACTAGGTGCTCTGAAACAAAAGTATGAAGCAGTGGGACAAACAGGACTGCAGTGGCAGGTGTTCTCCAAGGCCAGAACTGTACTTGCGTCAATATTGTGGACAAGCATTGACTGACGCTACCTGAGGGAAGGTTTGAGAGAAGGCTGCAAAGCGGCGCATGAGTAGCAGGTCCAGCGCCACAGAGGCCTGCACAGAAGGCCTCTGCACCTTGACTGCTACCTCGCCGCCCCCATAAATATCCCTCAGTCGCCCCTTATACACCTGTCCCAGCGAGGCTGATGCCACAGGAACAGTTGACAGGCTGCTGAATACCTCGTCCACTGGCTGACCAAACGCTGTAAACCAAAGCAAGGTACTTCAACCAGATGGCGTGCAACAGCAAGTCTGCTTGCATGCAGCTTGGCAGCTGTCGCACGCTATACTGTGTGGTTCTACCTGGTTGACAGCTATCCTAACAGACCCAATTGGAGGCGCTTTGTCACACAGCATTGACAGGTCTGCAAACGCCTGGCATGCATCAGTAAGCAAGATCCTGCAGTAATGCAAATGGCATGCTGCATATGAGACAGCATTCTCTGTGGATTAAGTCTCCTGCTATGTTGTAGGTTTTGCCTTGCAGCATGCCCTGCATCATTGCTGCCAGCTGTAGCTTATGGCAAACGCCTGTGACTGCACGAGTCTTGGCAAGTAAGACAGCCTCCTGTGTATGATCTGGTGGCCTTATGTTACTGACCTTTTGCCATGACTAGCAAGGCTGCTTTAGTTGGAAAAGGTGGTACACGGTCCTGTAGTCTCTCAATCTCCAGCAGGTAGTTCATATCTAGCACATCCCCCCGGGTGGAGACTGCCTGAGCCACCTTGACATAGGCTGGGCCCAGCTGCTCAATCGCCTTCCTTACCTGGATTGCCCTCTTTGGAGAGTTGATCTTCAGCTTTCCTGCAATTTGACGCATGTAATGTAAGGTCAAAGGTGTTGCCAAGGGCATGCAGAGAACATTCAAAGGTTGCGCACATTCCTCTGCAAAGTTTCGTGTGTCACTCTTTGACAGCAGCTTTCAAGAGTATCAGTGTGATGGACAATCGGCACCTGGAAAACACTGAAAGGATGCATAGACAAACCTAGCAAGTGTATGACTATGTACTATGCAGGTCAGCACATCAGTTCAGAGTTGTTGTGTCAATGGAGTCCACCAAGAAGATCAAGCAAAAAAGAGCTTAGGAGGAGCAAGAAAAAAGTACCAGTAGCTTTGTCGATGAGCAGTGCCAAGCCAATGCTGAAGCCTGCAAAGGTGACTGCAATAGTTCTGCGAGCAACAGCCACAGGCCGTCTTGCCCAGTAGCCTGCAACGCCGTCTGCATTCCACTCCCAGGGCAGTGTGTCCCTGGGATCAGGCATTCCCCAGTTGGACCTAGGGTATGACGCTATGATTGCTATGGCGACAGCAGCTGAGATTAGGGCAATGGTGGTGGTGCTGTACCCTCCAAACTCTGCAAATGCACATTTTCCTCAAACTGTGCCATTGGTCAGTTTGCTGAGCGATGACAGGTGCTTGTGGTGCGCCTGAATACAGCCCAAAGCTCAGCTGAGCTGAGAACCACAAAACAAAGTATGTGTGCAATTTTCTATGGGTGTCCATGCTGATCAATGTGTTTTCAGGCTGAACGTGTTCATAAATGTCCACCTCCATGCACAGCAGGGCAACCACAAGTGAGCTTGCATGTATGAACTGGACGTAGCAATGACTGCTTCTGACCTGCAGACTGCAGGTTGCCAAAGTTTGTGAGGTCGTAGCCGGGCACGGCTGGAGTGCTGGGCAGCAGACCATTCAGCTGCGCTTGCAAAGACACTGTGAAATCCTCCAGACTGGACGCTGCTTGCAAGAGCAGCTCTGAAGCCTTTTTAACATTGCCTCCTGCCTGCAGACCCTGCAACAGCAATGCCACTCATGAAATCAGCTATTGCACTGATTGTGTTCAAACTACAACTGCATCACACTAACATTTCCAGCCGCATCAGGCACATGAAACAGTGCACACCAGCTGATGACTTACATCAATGCTTTGCTGAAGGCTGTCAACAGCTGACTGAAAGGTTGGTTCAGAGGGCTGTGACGAGACAGAACCCCTGCCAAGCTGATTGTTGACCCACTGAGACAGTTCTGCTACTGCTGCTTGTGCAGCATGAGTTCCATAGTGAGGCTCAGGACTTCTGCTTGCTCCTGCTGCCTGCTCAATTCACCACACACAATGCGTCATGTAATGCCAAATGCCATGCTGCTCATGCATGCAAAAGAAGCCCATGTGGTTGAAAAGCAGGAAAGAACTGAGCAATTGTTTGAGAGGATGTGTGAGTGCTTGTATGGAAAGGGGCTGAAAAACAGTTCTGGCATGCTTGCAATTGCACAGCATCAGTCAGCACCTACCGTCAGCTGACTGGTGATTGCAGTGCTGAGGTTGCTGAATGGTGCTGACACAGCATGGAAAGCCTCAGAAAAGGGATTGCTGACACCTGCATGGGCTCCTTCAGCTGCATGACACAAATGCACATGTGTCAGTGAGTCTGCAGCAGGTCCAGGCACTGGATTGACAACGTCAATCACTGCCATTGTCATGGTTATGGCCACAGAACACACTGCAAACCTGTGTGTGTGGCTGGTGCCAAAGTTGGCAGACTTGGTAGGGCAAGCCTTTGACCGCCAGTTATCTTCTGTATCTGATCATTTGCTGCGTTGAGTACCTGCTGCCCAGTTCTGGCAGCGGCTTCAGTACCAAAATGTGGAGGAAGGGACTCCCAGGTAGGTTTGCTTTGCAAAAGCTCATGTCCTGGCAAGCTGCAGCACCCACAAAAGGCATGATATAACTTGCAAAAGCAATGATTATGTTCTGAGGTCACGCAGGGCATGAGTCAAATTCACACACCTAGGAATGATTTGTTGGACACCTCCTGTTGACTGCTCAGAGCCAAGCTGCTCTGTCAGGTGAGGGACTATTGAGTCAGCTTGATGCGCAGCTTCTGATGTCAAAGCAGGTGATTGCTCAGTGGATGCTGAGGTGCTGGCAACCAAGCCATGAATGGTATGCTCAGGAGCAGCAGACAGTCTGCTGGCAGCTTCTGCCACCAGTGTTGGCCCTTCAGGTTGCTGATCTAGCTGGCTGCTGCAGCTGGTCAATACTTTGGAACGGTGACATCTCTTTGGCCCAAAAGGCGCGCGGGTCAAGGGCCTACATGGAGCACGTGAGCTTGTGCAAGGTATTTGGTGCATGCCTGATCACAAGCACGAGTGACCTTTCAGGCCTGTTCGGTCACGCCTCACAGTCGCCTCAAAAAACTGACCGAATGTAACTTGACAAGCAGGATCTGGTTGTGTAATGCATGTTGTTAAATAGTGCACACCCAGCCAGGAAAGTCATGCGTCCATACCTGCGCGTGACAAGATCGGAGGGGCTGCTTATAAGTGAAGCGAGGATACATGCGACTTCATTCGAAGGGCCGATCGCAGTCGAGACCACCTTCCTGACTTGTGCCGCAGTGCCGAGCCAGGTCGAAAGAGAAAGTTAGAGTTGAACTTGCTCCCAACTGGAGGTTGACAATTTGCGACGTCGTAACTAAACTGTTACGTGCCCATGCAGCAGAGAACTTCTGCTCTGAGAGAAGGCTTGATGTGACCAACGGTATGTTTTACACAAGAACCCTCGAAAAGTTTCATGAATTGTTTCCGCTGCAATGCAGAGACAGTCACTGGCAAGCTGGCAGTGAAACTGAGCAAGGGGCAGCATGTGATGAAGCACGCTGTAAAGTGTACTGTGTACATGTGCATATGCTGTTGACAATGTCTTGCACAACCATTGCTGAGTCATCTCCGGCATCTGGGGTTATGCTGGCATTGTTTTTCAGCCTGCAAATGAAAGGTCAGGTCAGGAATGGTCACAAGAGTGCAGGACGCGGTTTGCAGGTCCACATGACATGACATATTTTGAGCCCACAAGCATGCCACACTGATAAGACACAGCGTGAATGACCAAGGTATGACCATGATTTTACTGCTCCAAGGCTCAAATGCAAGGCTTAAAGCATCACCTAAACGCATCATCTGCGCAAAACCTTTTTGACTGCCCAAAAGACAGACTATGTACATTGCTTGCTCATCATGTGTGCTGCTCATCAGTGTCATTTCCCACTGCATTGCAGCTTGGTTGCTCATTCTGCATACCTCTTGACTGAATAGCTCTCTTCAGGTCTGCCTTCAAAGCATCACTGAGCCCATCAGTCTGTATGTGTTCATTCCCACCAGCTATGTATGCCAGGCAGTACTGCTTCAGCTGCTGTGCATGGTGCCAGTCAGCCAAGGTAAGGATGTCACAGCATGACTCAATAGTCACTGCTGATCGCAGTGCACTCTCTGCCTCACAGACTAGGTAAGGCACCTGGTACTTGTTAGCCAGTACAAGCAGCTCAGCTGCAGTCATGGAGTCTGCCAGGTTGTCTGGCCATCTGAGCAGACCAGTGTAGAAGAACTCAAGGAACATGACAGCTGTGTTGTAGGGCGTCTCTTCTATGGAGCACTTTGGGCTGCTGCCGTCCAGGATAGCTCTTGCACCAGAGTCTTTCCACACAGTGTCATTCCAGTGGTTGGCCAGTGCTGTGCATGCCTTGGCTATGATGAGCTTGTGCACCAAGATCTCCCGGCCAGCTGCTACCACAACTGCGTCTGGGAACTTGGCACTATTGTTGAACAGCCCACGGAACTGGTCAGCAATGGTGGTGGTTGCTGTCACAGGGTTGGGGTGATGTTGGCGGATGCTAGGAGCACCTGACTGTGTGTCTGTAGCTCCTTGGCAGTTCACCATCCACTGCTTCACTGCTGGCTCGCCCCGTAGGTGCTTTGCAAGCATGGCAGGTACTGGCAGACCTGTCAGCCATGGATCACAGTCAGCAAGGTGTTCCCTCACTGCCATGCAGTGTGGTGTGGTGTGCTTCCAGATGAATCCAGTTCTGTGTGCATACATCAACAACCATCTCAAGAAACCAAGAAAATGATGCAGTCTATTGCATCACCGTAGAGGAAGCTGCGGACAGCGGGGAATTCCTTCTTGACACCCTTGTATGTATTCGTTTTGATACAGTGGACCTTTGACATTCGAATCCGAGAGACTGAGCCAATTGTAGAGATTTAACCATTGTAGTTGGAAGCAGAACGACTGTCATACTGCATGCTGACAATTACATGAATGGAATTGATGCTGACAAGGAAAATGATGAATGTAAAGGTTAGACAGTGCATGTAAAGATCCACAGATCGTACCTTGACGGCTGTTTTGGGCTGCACCAAAGCACAGCTCATTGGGGACCACAAATTTGCCACTATCTGTCAGCACCCAGGGGTCCAGGTATAGACGATTGGCGAGGGAAAATCGCTTGCTGTCGCCAGCAGCAAGCAGCTTTTCCATTCCTTCAACAATGTGCCCATAGGCATGGTCGACGTCCTCAATCAACATCTCCAAGACATTTCCAGCCCGTGATCTGGGCATGGCAAACAGAGCAGCCACACTGTCTGCCTTCACTGTCTTGAGCAGATGATGTACAACAAGCTCTAGCCTAGGCTCCATGGGAAGCTCAAGCTTGCTGCGCAACAAGCTGGTAGGCCCCATGGCATTGTTGATGACAGCAACTGCATTGGCCATCACACGGTAGTGGGCGTGGTCTGTGCTGTCCCTCAAGCTGACTAGCTGCTGTTTGGGTCCCATGTCATATGGGAAACCCAGCTCAGCAGCAAGGAAAATGGGACAGTCAGCTAGGTAGGTCTTGAGAGTGTGCAAGTGCCGGCTTGAAATAGAGTTGAGGTATGTGGAAATGTTGCGCTGCAGCATGTTGACCAAGCTGATGGAGTGTCGGGTCTTGTCATCTCTGCTCATGTCTGGCGCCAGCTTCACAAACTGCTTCGCACATGCTAAGAAAAACTCTGGGGTGTCAGAGTCTTCATGGTTCAGTCTCAGCAGACTCGACTTCAACACAGTTAGCCGCTGCTCTGTTGCAAACTGTGCTGGCAGTAATGTGTAGCCTGCAGCTACAACAACTGATCGAGATCATGCATAGATGCTCAGGATTTTGAACATGTGCTGGACATGCCACAATGATGCTGAGCAACTGCTCACCAATCAAGAAACGCTGTCAAAAACCTCATCATAGCCACAAGCTGTGAAGCTCAGGATTGAGCAGCAAGTTACTGATAACATGTGCTCGACTGAAAATAAACAAGTGCATGATTAGATGACTGAGCGAATGACTGAACGAGACAGACCATAAATGAATGCAGAACAGTTGAATGCACCATCAGGCCAAGGCAAAAAATATAAAATCCAATATACAGCAGATTATTAGCTCACCGCCAGCCCCATCCTCAAAAAGAGCTTGCAGCAGCTTGCTGCTGCTGTCTACTAGCCAGGACACTGGACACACGCTGTCATTCACGAGCAAGTAATTAGGCCGCTGTGGAGTGAAGATTGTGAGTGTCCCAAGCTGGTCAAGCGCATGGAGCAGAAGTGTCTCTGCCTGGCTGTCCCCAGAGGTCTGGATGCTGTCAAGCAAGCAGTCATCCAGAAAGTGAGGAAGCTGCGGCACAACAAGCCCAGAGTGCTTCAACAGCGTTTTCTGTGTGTCTGAGGCTGTTTGGTGCTTGACAGGCGTCCAATGTACCAAGTGTGGCGCTGCCAGCATCTGCTGCTCCCATTCTGCGTTGGGAAGGAGCTGCAGTGTGCCATGCCTCAGGTCTGTCATGTCACCATCTGCAGTCTCAAAGATGCAGCACTGCTTCAGCACATCCCAGACTGCACCATTGGGCTCTTGTGGCAAAGGGATGTGGTTTGCCAGCAGGCTGCGCACAGCCTCAAGTTTCTCGTCGTCAAGGCAGCGAGGAGACACCAGCTGGTGCAGAGGTAGCGGCATATGTGATGGCAGGGCAGCCAAAGCTGCGATGACTGGCACCTCAGTAGGAGGGATGCAGCTAACCCTGTCTGCACGTGCATCAGCAATGCACAGGCAGCCGAGCGCTGACAGGAGGTCTGCTGTGTTGGCAGGCAAGGCTGTGAGGTGGGCGGTGCTGAGGGCAGCCTGACTACGACAGAACGCAGGTGATGCAAGGCAGTTGCCTGTAAGAGGGACCACCATCACGTGCATCAGCTCATCTGGCACATTGTGCCAGGTGTTGGTCACCAGGCCCCAGAATTTGTCAAGCCACGCCTGGTTTGGGTGCTGGGCGCTGTTCTGTGTAACAGTGCAGCTAGAGCCTTTCCAGGTAGATGGGAGGCTGTCGGCCAGGTCAATAAAAGATGGCATTTGCACGTTGAGCACCTTGCTCTCCAGCAGTGGCACACCATCGACCTTGAGCCTGTGAGCAACAAGCAGCATGACTCACTGCTGCACAAGCCACAGCAGCATATGCAGAGATACAGTGACACAGCTTGAGTGTTACTTTGCAGCAGACCGGTTGCGGTGCCTTTGTCGCAAAAGCAGTGCTGCAAGCTGAGCAGCATCGTGTCTGTGCCAGGGCAACCAAGCTTTTCTGTGCAAGCATTGCTTCAGCAGGGAATTGTGTTAGGAGCAGGCAATCACCCTGAGAGACATGTCCAAGGCGGTGAGGGCATCACTTGCTGGTCTGCGCTGGCAGACATCAGGTCATAGATGTGCTGTGAGTCACCATCACCAGAAAGGAAGAAGCGTTTGACTGGATGCTGAGCTGCGTCTGCTGGGCTGACAGGCTTGGTGCCATAGCAGGCAAAATTCTGGACTGAGTTGTCTGTCAAAAGAATGAGATGCAAGCCGGCTAGACAGTCTGTGCCAAGCAGAGGTGGCTGAATGACATCTCTGATGAGATATTGCAGGACATCTTCTGCCTCACTTGGCTTGACAATGTTGCCTGCTGCCCTGAGGGCTTTGCGCAGAACAGCTGGGGTGAGGCTTGTCAGCTCTGAGGCGTGCCCAGCAGCATTCTCCAGGATCTGCATGCAGAAGACACAACCATTCAGCGCCATCTTGTTATATGTGCAAGCAATTTGCATTCAGTCGGAAGAGGCTGCTGCTCGTCTCTTGATAGACCGCATACCTTGGTGACATTCTGTGGAGCATCTGTGATCTTCAGACCTGCTCGTCGGCCAACATTGATGATAAGTGGCCTGACGCCAGCAGCAGCAGGAGGCAGCAGGCATGCTTCCTGAGGAGAAAACCAGCCGCCAGCAGCTTCTGAATCACAGTCGTGCTTGGGGACCCACAGCACCTTACTCTTGCTTCCCACCAGGCAAGCAGCAGTAGCTACTGCAGCTGCTTCCAGAAGGGCTGGCTGGAAGCGAGCCGATGGCCACAGCCTGCATCAAAGAAGCTGGTTGGAACATTTATTTAGAAAGTTTGGATTTTGTGCTTGAATGCTTGTGAACGCTTAAATCCAGCGAGTCCTAATTCCATTCCCTAACAACTGCTCTTTGTTTGCGGTCCATATGGACATCCTGAAAACTGCTTTGTTGTGAGCAGAAAAGCATGGAAGCAAGTGGTAAATGATAGCAACTGGCATGTGCAACTTCCTTGCGAGCTTGATTGTAGAAAATGCCTACTTGTAGGTGTTGAACGCCTGACCAGCAGGTGCATCCTTGCACAATCTAGTAATGGCGCAAGCCCATGCAGGAGCAATGTTGTTAGCCAGCACTGCTCTGTTCTTGGCACCCTACAATGACAGCAATTGTGTGATGCTCCTGCATGCAGGTTCCTTCACAAAGACGGTGCAGGAATGTGTAAGGCAATTGCAGTACTTCTGCAGTATCAGCTGTGCTGAATCGGACAGCAACGCGTGTTTGCCTGACACGAGAAGCGTGAAGCAACTCTAGCTTCTCATCAGATGATTGACCTGCATCTGAAGTATTACCTTGCCGCCATCACCTTCGCCTTCCCATAGGTTTCGTCTGTCAGAAGACACAAAGAAAGCACCATTGATGGGGACTGGCAGCCCTGTGTTGTCCAGGGGCAATGCCATTATGCTGTACACCTTGCCAGCCAGTGAAGGCAACTGGTTGCCCTTGCAATGCTCATCTTTCAGTAGTGCTGCAATGCCATCACCATTTGCTGCTGGATTGACTATCTTCAGCCACTGCTTACTGGTGAGATGGCCATCAGCATGTTTTATGTTGACTGCCAGCCTCTGCTCTTGGCTGGCATCTGTGCTGACTAATTTGGCTATGCTTCGATGCTTCAGGACAGCATTGTGCTGGCCTGCTTCCTTGACATACACTGAGATTTCTCTCACATGCCGTAAAAACAGTAGCAAGTCAGGAGCTGCTGTCATGAACTCCTCAAGAATTTGCATAAACTTGCTGGTGCTGATGACATCATTGCTGATTTGGCTTGCAGCAGCTGCGGCTTCTGTGCGCATAGCAAGCCTGAAAAGCGTCCCAGCAAAGCAAGATTTGCCAGCCCACTGAGGCAATGCATCATTGCTCTTGCTGACGGCAATGAAGGGTTCAAGCTGGCCTGGCGCTTCAACAGAAAGGTCTACAAAGTGCTGATTGTCCCTGTTGACAAAGTCGCAGCCCCAGGACAATAGGGTGTCTGGTAAATAAGTACCATGTGGATCCAGGACTAACAGCTGGTTACCGCTAACAAGCTGGATCACATCTGACACAGAGTAAGCTGTAAGAGCTCCCTTACCAAACTTGCCAGCTGTGTCCGGATCATTGATTTTAGAGCTGTCTCCAACTTTGCGTGTGTAGTTGTTCCAATCAGCCTGGCTGAATTCAGCGTCGTTGCCTATGATCAGCGCAGGTCCTTGCGCTGCTTTCATTCCACAGCCTAACAAGCCTTGCGAACTATATTGTGCTTTGTCCAGACAGACAACGAATCGTGTGGCCTTTGCATCGTCTGCGTTTGTCAGATGCTCTTTCAAACAGATGTCACCGCCCCCGTACTCACGAACGTTGTTTCTGATGCATACTGTAAAATCTTCCTGCTGTACAAGCCTAGTATTGCCTCGGCCTCTAAGCTGGAACACAGGCGGGCTCATTTGATGCCGGGGC
>JAABUK010003479.1_pt1 | contig 26584 bp, 31 predicted proteins | sample 5559141 | NCBI WGS metagenome assembly JAABUK01 (sample SAMN10711869, study PRJNA513367) | rock metagenome | isolation source: Antarctica rocks | place: Antarctica: Victoria Land, Pudding Butte nord | collected 2016-01-03
TGTGTAACCTTACTCTTTCCCCCCCGAAGCTCGTCCATCTGCCCTCACTCCATCCTATGCGTTGGAATGATGTGACTCATCCCAAACCAGAATGCTGTGCACACTTTCTCCTCGACGGATCTCGACCGGGCTGAAAGACTCAACCTCTTCGACTTCTTCCTCTTCTTCCTCTTCTTCCTCTTCCTCCTCAATGACCACACTGCCTCTCTTCCGACTGCGGCTTCTGCCGCTCATGCTCCGACGAATACCCACATTCCTCTCCGGTCCACCGTCTTCTCGTGCTCGAAGACCTGGTGTACCAGGTCCGCTAGGAGCAAACAGGCTTGTATTCAGCATCGGACCCTTGAAGGCTGATTTTTTCCTTCGAGCAAAGACCAGACCACCTGAAGCAGAAGTGCCGTGGTTTGCATTCCCCACGCTAGACCCGGCTTCGTTCCATCCATTACCTTCATTACTACCAAATGAAGAACGGACTACCCGAATGTTGGATGGGAAGGTTGTGCTGGCGCTGGGCGTCGCCGGAAGCACTTTGACAGAAGTGTGAGGGGATCGAGCGGACTTGCTCGTCGGAGTGTGTATTGTGTCAATGCTGTTCGATGAGACGGAAGAAGCTTTACTCTGCGTGTGATGGTGATGGATGCTGCGAATCGAGGACACTGAGGAGGAAGTCGATTTACGCCCTCGGAGCCCGGCCTGACTTCGCCGAAAGGACGAGTGGGACGTTAATGGAGAGGGTGACAGCGAGTCTCGGTGGCGCCGGTTTCGAGTATCTATTCGGGGCTGTAAAACAAATGAAGAAGGGCGGGAACTAGGTGCGTTCATCATGTACTGAGATGAAATTGAAGTAATGGATCTGCCGGTCGAAGAATGAGTGCCATCAGTGGCCTGAGACACATCCCGCTGGTGTGCACTGGGGTCAGTCACGGCGCTTTGCTGATTTTGAAGCGCGTCTCTTTCCTTCAGTGGCCCTCCCTTGTGAGAAGAGGCAGTAGGCGACGGTTTGGCCGGCGACCTTGCTCGCTTTGCAGATTCCACAAGCCAATGCTTCAGAGAAGCCAGCTGGTTTAACAAAGGATGTTGATGACGCCGAGATGAGCGTTGCTTCTGGATGCCATTCGCGAGAGCAAGTGATTCAGAAGTCGGGGCACTCAACCTCATATTGCTGGGTTTTCGACGACACTCTTTTGGTGGTGGAGGAGGTCGGGAAGAACTGGCTGATCGAGTGCCATCCTTTTCGATGGGTAGTGGCGGCGTATTGGATTTGGGCGTTTCTATGGCAGAGCCTTCAGGTAGTTCGGGTAGATCAGAGACGAGGATATGCGGCGTACTTCTCCGCTTCGCTCTCCCTCTGTTTCGATTAGGATCATCCGTCGAAGGTGTTTGGCCTTCTTCGTCAACCTCAACCAAGGTTGGGGCAATTCTATCCAGTCGACTGCTTGCGCCACTGAGACGCCGCAGAAGTTTCGCCTCCATCTCTTTCTCCTTGCGCTTGCGTTCACGCCTCTTCTCTTTCCGCTCCTCTTTCTCAATCAACAGGGCCCACCAGCCTGCCAATCCATCACATCTCTGAGATAGGACATTTTCAATAATCTGGTCAATGTCAACACCAGCACTACGCATACGCTCGAGTGTTGTCTTCTCGACTGGTGTCGTGAAAGGCGCTGGCTGCGTAAACTTCAGCAACACCTGCTGTTGCGGAGCATGCTCGGCTAGAAAGGGGTCTGCAAGTATATCTGCAAGACTTGGGCGAAGCAAAGGTCGCTTGGACAGAAGCTTTCCGATCAAAATTTTCGCATCGTCCGACATGCTCTCTGGGTATTTCGGCTCCTCCCTCAGAATCCTTTCTTTGGTAGCGTGGTCGTTATCCTCGTCAAATGGCAGTTCGCCGACTAGTAGAGCAAATAGAATAATTCCCAAACTCCAAACATCAACCTTTTCACCTGCATACCTCTCCCCCCTGAGCATTTCGGGTGCGCTGTAGCAAATAGTGCCGCAGAACGTTTGCAGATAGTTGGCTTTCCCTTCATACTCCCTGGTGAACCCAAAGTCGCATAACTTCACATTCTCGTTCTTGTCCAAAAGTACGTTTTCAAGCTTCAAATCCCGATGGACACATGATTTGTTGTGGATATACGAGACGGCGCCGACGAGTTGTGTGAAGATTTTTTGTACTTTGTGGGCAGGAAGAGCGCCTTGCTGTAGAAGGTGATTGTATAGCTCATCACCTGATTCGTTAGTTCCATTTGGCCAGAGATGGCGTTCGAGCTGTAAGCAACATACCGGCACAATATTCGAGGACTAGCCAGACCAGATTTTCCGTAACAATGACTTCGTAAAGTCGAGCGATGTGAGGGTGTACGAATTGTCTATGGTGGTGGATTTCGCGGGCAAGGTTCGCGTCGTCCTTTCTCGCAGACTTAAGAACAACCTGCACCACAGATCATTCGCATTGGCCTCTTGAAAGTGATCAGGTCACCCACCTTTGAACCATTCGTGAGATTGTGCTTCGCGAGATACACCTTTCCGAAGGAACCCTTTCCGACTAATCTTCCCAGTGAATAATTCCCAACATGTCGCAGATCCTTCGCGGAGAACTCTCTATCATCTTCTTAGCATGATTGTGGGTAGATCTGGACAAACAACATCGACGTACTCGAGAAGCTCATTGTAGGAATGGGTGAGCTAAGTAGATGGGTCAGCGAAGAAGCAACGAACAAGCAACGAACAAGCAACGAACAAAGACAAGCGCATGGGGTTATGAGCGTTGCAAAGTCTTATAAGCGAGGCGTGCATACCTTGTTCTGCTGCTGAAGCTCAGCCTTTGTCCTCGTAGGAGGCATGCCGCAATCCTGGCCCACTGACGGTCTTAAAGTAACTCATTCGACATGTTTGCTTCGTAGACCGGGAGGAGACAAGAGGTCATCAGGCGAGTCTAGGGCTTGTAGACGGCTAAGCGGATGACCTTCTCACCAGAGAAGAATTGAGATCAGCGTCATTGTGCCTGAGAGGGAAACTGTTACACAGAACCGCAGCAATCGAGCCATTTTCCTGCCGGAGGTCCTAGCACCCCTGAGAGTTCGGCCGGAGAGCCGTCTGGGCCGAACTTATCGAAAGCATATCTGCGCCTGTCTTCCGTATCTAAAATGCCCGCTCGCTTGCCCAAGTTGGAGGGAAGTCACAATCTGTTCTCCTACTAACTAGGTACGAAGTTTATGCAGTACTTCTCTTCGTGGATCATTGGAAGGATTATCAAAGAGAGTGCTATACCTCTCTACACATCATCGACTCGAAGCCTGACTAACATGTCTTTCGCACCAAGAATAGCTATCATTGGTGGTGAGTAGCCTCTCTTGCTGCTATCTGTTCTAACCTCAACTTATCCTCCCCTTAGGTGGTCCCAGTGGCCTTACTCTGGCACGTCTACTTCAACACAACCACATGCCCTGCACCGTCTTTGAGAGTGATGCCTCTCGGGACTTTCGAGGCCAGGGCGGCTCCCTAGACCTGCACGTCGGATCTGGGCAGCAAGCCATTGTGGAAGCTGGCCTGTGGAATGAGTTTACAAGGTACATGCGACCCGAAGGCGAGGCTTTCACTGTTGCAGATCCTTCATCTGGTCACATCCTTTATGCTAAGAAAGGATCAACGTCCAAGAAACCCAAAAAGCCGGAGATCATGCGCCACGAGCTGAGAAAAATCCTTCTAGATTCATTGCAGCAGGACTCGGTACGCTGGGGGAGTAAATGCAGCAAGGTCGAAGCAGCGAGCGACGACAAATTTGACGTCCATCTGGAAGAAGGCGCTGTCGAGCGTGGATTCGACCTTGTCGTTGGAGCAGATGGTGCCTGGTCCAAAGTCCGACCGCTTCTCACATCACAAGAACCATTCTATTCAGGTATTAGCTGGATGCAGATCGAAACACCGGCAGCTCGGGTACGGCCAGATATTGACAGTATCGTGGGTACAGGTGCAATGATGGCTGCACGAGATGGCCGGGCCATGTGGACTGCGCGTCACAGCGGTGGAAGCATACAAGCATCCTTCTACCTGCGTGCTCCTCAGACGTGGATGCACGACGTGGGTATAGATTGGTCCAGTCCACTGTCCGCGAAGAACACAATCGTCGACAAATACATGCAAGAGTCCGATGGTTGGGCTGAGCCTTTCAGGCAGATGATTCTTGGTGGCGAGGACAATCTAATGGCAAAGCCGTTGTACATGCTACCAGTCGGTATGAATTGGAAGGGTCGAAAAGGGTAACCACCTGTTCTCCAAGTTCTGTCTCCAGGTCTGACTGACTTGGTTCCCAGGGTAACATTGATCGGTGATTCAGCTCATGTCATGACTCCATTCGCCGGCGTTGGTGTTAATCTCGCCATGGAGGACGCCCTGGTCCTGGCTAGATGTCTGAGAAAAAGACACGGCAACACTTCGTTGTTGACGGAGGGTTTGCAGGAATTTGAGCAGAACATGTTCAAAAGAGCAGAGGCTGGTGCAGCAATGACTTACCGAAACTTGGTTGGAACTTTTATGTAAGTCCTCCTTGGCGGCTTACTCAGCCTGCGCCCTATTTAGCCTCTGCAGAGTTTGGTTTCCTCTCTATATGCGCTCATTCATCAAACTTATGGGAGACCTGATAGTTAGACTTTTTGATTCTTACAATCTGTATTCTCGCGTCGAGGAAGAAGGGACATCCCACTCAGCTCATGGTTTTGCGAGATCCATCCTTAAGTAAGGGTTTTCGCGAGACCATCAACGCAGGTATGTTAAAATTTCGCTAAGTAAGCTTCCCCGCACGAAGATGCGGTGACAGTAAAGACGAGACGCTGCGACAGATGCCCTTACCGACAGAACCCAAAAGTCCCATGTAAGTATACTGAGCTCCCGTCGACAGGCTGAGCTAGTTGATGAGATGTGTTAAATAATCAAGGACGTGGTAGCCATTCCATCGAGTAGGGGGGCTTCTAGCTCCGCTCGCTAGCACCAGGACTTCTACTTCAGGGAAAGTAACAACGAGCATTTGGGGAATGCCTCGGGTCTCATGGAGATGGTGCAAATGAGGACGTGGTTGAATGAAGACAGCCCAGCAGGGCATCACTTTGAAACCACCGAAGGCCGCCGTGTTAGCGTTGAACGTGGTCGAGGTGAACGGAACCGATTACTCGATGATGCAAATGGTCGTTGAACAATTTAACCACTGCTCATTTGGCTCTAGGAGTCCAACACCTTCTGATGAATGAGTGTATGCAGGAGGAAGCTATCTACACAACTAGCAAGGAAGACCTATGCTGAGTAAGCCACCAAGGAGGACATGCAACACCTCCTTCCCAAATGCCAAGAACTCGTCTGGAAGAACGTTTCTCCAGACTTCTTTCAAACCTCACAGTATCACCCAACCTACTACCTACCATGGATCAGAACATAGGAAATGTGCCACTCCGTAAGCCTTCGCCCAAAGACCGCTTCAGATGCCCTTATCCTGTCCTAGACCGAGTGTGCGAATGGGAGAAATGTCCGTCAGATTTCGGTGTCCGAAAACTAATCCGTGATTTCGGACCGATGTAATCATTACCCGTTTCCATGTCTTGGAGAGGTTCACTGCGGCAGTATGCTTTTGTTCTCGAACAATGCTTTTTTTATGAGAGAAGGCAAACAAACATGCCATATAGTTGTGCTCGTCAGGAAAAGGTCCACGATGCCTCTTCGTAAGCAGGAGAACCCTTAGCGAAGTCGCGTGCTTCTTTGATTCCCATGCCCGGGTCCAAGGGATTCATGTCTCTCAGGACATGCATACACTAATGCAGTCCGAGTCCGCGAGACTCCGCTTTCATGCCACTTACCGCTGCATCGGGGAATATTAGTTTCAATATGCACTGTTCCTACGTACTTACAGTTCATGATCCAGCAATTTCGGTTGCCCGCCAAAATCATATATCTCCCGCGATACATTGAGAGGTTGGGAACATTAAATATTCTGCCCTACCGTCCCCGAAACAACTACAATGTCGACATCGTCGTCTCCAACAGGTTCTTCGCCTGCCGACTCGAAAGAGCGCGTCGCGCCTCATGTGCCTACCCGCCCTAATGTCGATCTAGAGCAGATCGGAGAGAAAGAGGGCTATGTCCTCGATGAAGAAAACCTAAGAAGAGCGCTCAATATACGTGATCATACTGGCATCAAGACAGCCTCTGATGGCAAAACTGTCTTGATTCCCCAGCCGTCTGAGGATCCTCAAGATCCATTAAACTGGCCAACCTGGAAGAAGACGGTAATTCTCTACATTGTCGCGCTCACGGCATTCACCGGGGATTATGGAAGTGCCATTGGTGGCATCACCTTGCTGCCGCAAGCAAAGTACATAGTTCTCTCCCTGCGGCCCGTTTCATTCCCTGATTATTTTTTGCAGAGAATGGCATATGGTGCCAGATCATATCAATCACGCCACGGCTGGGAATGTCTTCATGCTGGGAGCCGGAGGCATCATCGTTGTCTGGTTCTCTGCATATTTTGGACGACTTCCCGTGCTCGTTTTCTTCCAGTCACTCAACCTCGCTACATCAGCGTGGAGCGGCTCAGCGACCAACTTTGAGTCGTTCATGGCTGCTCGCATTCTTCATGGATTTTTTGCCACAGTGGCTGCCGCTGTAAGTCTAAAGGCCACTCCGTGAGACCATGCCGCGCTTACGTTGTCATTAGGGTGGCTTAATGTTCATTAAAGACATGTACTTCTTCCATCAACATCCGTAAGTCCAAATCTGCCGATGGACACATGGCTTTCACTCACCTTGAAATAGCCGGAAGATCAATGTGTGGTCAACATCTCTGATTCTCTCCCCCTTCCTCGGTCCTTTCATTGCCTGCTGGATCGTTGGCCACACTACATGGCGGTGGGCTTTTTGGTCGCTCGCTGCGCTCAATGCTGTAGCCTGGCTCCTCATTGTGTGTTGTATGGACGAGACGTTCTACCCTCGACATTTAGCCCCTGGTCAAGTTCCAGTCCGCAGGTCACGCCTGTTGCGAGTCCTTGGAATTGAGCAATGGAAGACCAATCTCATCCCGAATACTTTCTTGCAAGCGGGCATACGCTCATGTACTGCCATCACGAAACTCCCGGTCTTTCTCAGCTGTGTGTACTATTTCATGACCTTTGCATGGGTGATCGGCGTCAACATTACCATCGGAGTATTCATTATTCCGGCATACAACTTCACCTTCGATAACCTCGGTAAGTGCCACCTGACTTTCACTGGGTTGAGTCCTTCCAAGCTGACCAGTCATAGCCCTCATGTACCTTGCTCCTATCGTTGGCACCATTCTAGGTCAAATTGTTGGTCACTGGCTGCATGACTATCTGGGTCGTATGTACATGGCTCGCCATAACGGACGCATTACCCCGGAGGCTCGTCTGATTGCTATCTGGCTTTCGACACCTTTTTATCTCACCGGTATCGTTGTGATGGGCTATGCTCTCGGCCATCATTGGCATTATATGGCCCTTGCCGTCGGGTGGGGACTGCAGAATTTCGGAATTATCATCATCACCACTGCCATTAATGCTTACGTCCTGGATGCTTACCCAGAAGGTAGTGGAGAAGTTGCGGCATTGTTGAACGCTGGCAGGGTTTGGGGAGGATTTGTAGCCGGCTATGTCCAAATTGTTTGGGCCGAAAAGTCTGGAACAGTTGTTGAGTTCGGGTCTCAAGCAGGAATTACCGCTGCTGCTTTCTTTATCGTGGTTGGTCTGCAATTCTTTGGAGAACGTTTGAGAAAGTGGCAAGGCCCAATGAGATTTGCAACGCAGTAAGACTGATCAGGATACTTTGCGCCTTTGAATAGAGAATCTTTTGACTTGAACGATCGCCCTTGGTCAGCAAGAAAGGAGACCTGGCGATTAGACATCAATCACTCTTTACCTCAACTCTCTTCTCTCCAACTAAGCAAATCTGAGCGTCAATCAGTTGTTCGGAACGAAGTCCACCATGGATGTCGGAAGACGACTTAGACGTTGCTTCTGGGTTTCAAAACACGGGGTATTGGGGCTTACTAGATTTGGACTAGCTTTGAAGCTCTGGATGCATTGGAACCGAGCTCCAACTGCAAAAGCAGCTTCTTGTGACACAACAGCATCTCTTCCTCGCATTCGTCTCCCCTGCAACCGCGCTCAGACCAGATTGCTGGATTCCGTGCTGACTGCGAGGATGAAGTCCGTTCAATCTGCGCGCAGCGCTCGAGTTCGTCCCTCTAACCTGACAAACACCTTCGAAGGCTAACCCCTCACGCCATATAGTCGTTGCTGCGCGCCGCACGAATCTCCACACACATCTCCCCGACCTCGCCTCTTGCCAGATGTCAGTAACGGAGACACGATCATTACAGCACTCTTCGCTGACCAGTGGCTCATGCAGCATACGCCACTTTACAGTCCGACATCTTCAAGCCCACGAAATATGGCGGTAAATACACAGTCACACTTATTCCCGGTAAGTGCGCTCTCGCCCGGCTTCATCCTTGCCCACCACGCTCACTCATACGAAATGTTCCTCCTAGGCGACGGCATTGGTGCTGAAGTTGCCGAATCCGTCAAAACTGTCTTCAAAGCCGACAACGTTCCGATAGAATGGGAACAGGTAGACGTCTCTGGCGTCGACACTGGCGATAAGCACTCTGAAGAGCTCTTCCAAGAATCCATCGCCTCTCTCAAACGAAACAAACTCGGTCTAAAAGGCATACTTCACACTCCCATCGAACGCTCCGGCCACCAATCTTTCAACGTCGCACTAAGACAGGAACTCGACATCTACGCCTCCATTGTCCTAATCAAGAACATCCCTGGCTACAAAACCCGGCACTCCAACGTCGACCTCTGCATCATTCGCGAGAACACCGAAGGTGAATACTCAGGCTTGGAGCACCAATCCGTCTCTGGCGTCGTGGAATCTCTCAAGATCATCACACGTGCCAAGTCCGAGCGCATAGCCAAATTCGCATTCTCTTTCGCCCTCGCCAACAACCGCAAAAAGGTAACATGTATTCATAAAGCGAATATCATGAAGCTAGCCGACGGCCTCTTCCGCAACACCTTTAAAAAAGTAGCAGAGGATTTCCCGACCCTAGAGACGAACGACATGATCGTGGATAACGCCTCTATGCAAGCTGTTTCCCGGCCCCAGCAATTCGACGTAATGGTCATGCCTAATCTCTACGGCGGCATTTTATCCAATATCGGCGCCGCATTGGTAGGCGGCCCAGGTATCGTACCCGGATGCAATATGGGACGAGACGTCGCAGTCTTCGAGCCCGGGTGCAGACACGTAGGTCTCGATATCAAAGGCAAGGATCAGGCGAATCCTACGGCTATGCTGTTGTCTGGGTCGATGTTGCTCCGGCATTTGGGGCTGGATGATCATGCGAATAGAATTAGTAAGGCGGTTTACGATGTCATTGGCGAAGGGTGAGTTTTCCAATTTTCTGATACATTGCGTCGACAATGTGGAGCTAATGAGTATGTCTTACTAGGAAATCACGAACGAGGGATATGGGTGGTCAAGCCACGACGCGCGAGTTCACAGCTGCGGTTCTAGATAAAATGGAGGCGGCTCCATAATCCGACTATTGAAGGGCACGGAGCGATGGATGGATGTGGCCAAACGGACAAGGAACAGTTGCTGACAACGCGAAAGGCGTCTCGTGCGCCTCCTATACTCAAGCATCGCGCAAGCGCGAGACTCAAGTGTACATCTGTTTTCTACATCCACCATGCATCATGGTCGCCAGGTACCAGTACGAGTAGATAGTGATTCTGTGTAAATAATCTCCTTATTCATACGACGCAATTGTTTTACTGAAAGCTCTCAAAAACTTCCATACAATGGCTTCAGAGTCTGGAAAAGAACATCGTTCGGGGGAAATGGCCCGCTCAGGAACGAGAGATGATCGCAAGATTCTTCAAGAAGCTGGTGCCGGAAACCCTGGTGCCAACCACAGCTATACCGGAGCAGTGACAACCGTTCGAGAAACGTACCATTTGCACTGCGAATGGCTGCAGTGATTTTGCCAGACGCACTGTCCAGGCTGAAGATATTCGATCTGTGGAAAATCAAGGCGCCACTAGCTACACTCTCATCTGCCCAAATCAGGCGAAGATATTTCTAATCCGACTCAAGCGATTTGATGAAAAAGTCTCAAGCTCTTGCTCACCAGATCTGTGGTGACTTGGTACCCTCTGTCACCTTTGTGGGCGGCTTCCTACTTTTCTATCTACGTGAGCCCGGTGATTCCAGGACAGATACATGTTTTCCAAAAATTGCCCTCGACGGCATTTCCCCTAGAGAGACAGCTTACAACCACTATTGAACTCGCACAATTTGCGGCCAAGGCAGCTTTTTGGCCATGACCAACATCATCATATTCCCCCACGTCTTAATTCGAGCTATTCTCGCGATTTGCTTGACAGTATTCTACCAAGGCCGGTCGGATTAGGGGTTTGTTCCAAATGGTGACTTGGACAATTCTCTCAAAATAGAGTAACGGTGTATTACAACTATAGATACCAAGGTGTGGTTCAGTTCACCATTCAAAGAAAAATGTTTCCTGCCAAAAAACCTTGGGCATCGTTTGTAGCTAGAAGATCGACCTTCACTTTTGCCAACAACTCTTATCATTTAACCCTTCGTTCAGACCAAGTGGTTTCTGTTGTTCTTACACCGCCTCCGGACCAGTTGGTGGCCGTTCATCCGATCTCCAGACCCTTCTTTGCCCACGAATCTCCTCCAGCATCCTCTTCAGGGCCCGTAGATCCCTTTCCTTAGTATCCTCCAACTCCATATCCACCCACCCCTCGGTAGAGCCCCCACCGAAGTTGATGACCCATAGATCATCATTCCTGTCTCGGAGGATATTTGCGGTCTTTGCGTCGCCCCAGACAACGTCGAGTGCGTGGAGTTGATAGACTATGGATTGGATTTGGGATGACCATTTCTGCTGGCGGGAAGGATTGATGTCTGCGATGCCCTGCTGAATAGCGTTGTGGGCAGAGGGGTTGGGCTAATTTCTTCAATTTGATTGGTAGCGTTGTCAGTGGCATGTATTTGAATGGGTGAGGGAGTAAGAACGGCGGGGGCGAAGTGGAATGTCAGGTCGTAGCATTCGGTGTTCATGTGGTCCATTAGGATACCAATGATACCTTCTTCACCGTGGCGGGTATCGGTACGGATCAGGGCTATAAGTTGCGGGACGTGTAATAACTCGTATATCTTGCGTAGAGCATGGTACTCGCGTAAGAACTAATCTCCGTGTCCGGTAGAGAGTTTGCAGCATAAGAGCTTTCCGTCTAGAATGGATACCACGAGGACCCAGCGGTGGAACAAGAAATTTTTGACGACTTGGATCTGTCAGGGCGTGTATATAGTTTTCCTCTGCTTGAGCGATGTCGGAGTATGCTGGTCACTGAGTTAGGGGATGAATGTCATTACAGTGAATATCTTTAAGCTGTCCTTGCTTAGAGACTAGCTGCAAAAAGAGTGACTCAAGGTACATGTAATCGTGTAAAGTTTGTGGTGGAGATGTAAAGGGGCTGATTCCCGGCTTTTTGAGAAACTATTCTTTTAACTCTGCTATCTCCTTATGCAATGCTTTCGTTCTGTTTATCGCATTGTCCTAATTCTTGGGTAAATCAGACCACCAACGAGCCGCTTCAAGCCGTTCCAAGTATTGTGCTAGGACAGAGATATCTGTTGGAGGACCGCTGTGACGAGGTACATAATTTGTCGTAGTAGCACGAGCTATTGCGATTTCGCTTTTAGCTCAACAGATTAGCTCCATCAATATCGCGCTGGTCATAATCAGACGGAGCATCATATGACACCATGATGGCAATCCGTTTGTCATTAATGTCGTACGATGATTTCAAGCCTAACACTTCTCCTTCTGCGTCGGTAGGGGCTCTGATATAGTTGGCACGAAGCGTCCGCGTTCGCGGCTCCTTGCTGGCCTGAGGGCGGGTCATGATTACTTTTTGGTGACAGGGCTTTGTAATGATGTAGCTCGGTGATGCCGGATTGTTTTCCAGGAAAGGAGATTGAGAAACAGACCAGACAGGGCTTTAAGACTAGCTACCGATTTGGTCGGCTTACGAGCACTTTTTGGAGTAAACAGTGGTGACAAGAATGGGAGGGTTCAAGATTCAAGATGAGAGAACGTACATCAGATTTGGGCTAAATACGAACGGAAAGGTTTTTGATACATATCTCAACCAGTTGGAGACTGTGCTCACCTTTGAGAGGATTAAAATTGCTAGTTAGTAGGTACGAGTAGCACAGCATAAAGTAAATCAAAAGCCCCAAGATTACACCAGGGTACAACCGCAGTGAGTGTGATTTTAGTAGAAAGCATCTATTTACACCTTTTGTCATATCATTAATCTAAAGATAGAGCGTTGATCTGTTTCTTCACATTGCCCGATCGATTAACCAAGACACCGTCTACTTGGAACGAGGCTTGATGACGCCGGTCTTAATCGCTGTAGCGGTAGTATCATTCCGATTCAACGACCCCAGATCCCAGTTATCCTCCACAGTCTTCATCAACGAGTAATGGGTATACGTAGTGCTATCCTCATGGCCCCCCGGGGTCGGTTTGAGAGCATCACCAACCAAAGCGGCATAGACATGGTTTGGAGCGCCATAGGTTTCAGCTTCGTCGTAGGTCATGACCATAGCCAAGTCCTTGGTGAAGTCCTTGTTCTTGAATCTCGGGACCCACTGGGACTTGAGGTAGCTGGCGACGAAGGCGGTGTTGGTATCGTGTCCGTCGTTGTTGAGGTCGGGGACGTAGTACCACCATTGAGGGAGGCTGCCGCTGTCGATGTCGCTCTGGAATTGAGTCGCTGGGACGACGTTGGCGCAGCGGGATGGGTTTGTGGTGATGTCCCGGAAGTAGAGTACCGGGACGTGCTTGGCGGCGTAGGAGTGTGGGACTCCATTTGTCGCTGCGGTGGAGCATCCACCTGGGTAAGCTTCCGCATACATCTTCCAGCTCACGCCCTTCTTTTCAAGGAGGTCGAGGATGGAAGGACCGGTGAAGTTGTATGTAGCGGGTGATCGGTCGTCACGCACACCGAATGTAGTCCCGGCAATACTAGCAAGGTAGTTTGGCAACGAAGGGTGCTCGACGCCGTAGTATTGCGAAAGAAGGCGGTTGTTATTCATGTTCTGAATCGCTTGAAAGGTCGGGTTGGCCTCGGCAGTGGCGTAGTCTGTATTCTCGAGCACGAGAGTGCCCCATTGCTGGAAATTCTTCCCACGAACCGAGTCCTTCTTGTCGCCATTCTTGGGAGATGGCAGTGCAAGAGCAGCCGTGGACAGGGTGAGAATGCTGAGGAACTTCATTGCATCAGAATTAAACACCAAGAGATTATTGTTGATGTATCAGGATTGGCTCACTTGTTTTGCGGCTCGGAATAGCGTGAATCTGAGGAGGATCCGAGTGCCATATTTATGCAGTCTGACTGACAAACAGACCCGCAGCTCGAGATCACGAGGCTCTTCACGTGTAGTCATCCATTGGATGTGTATTCTCTCATAGCGCGTCCTTCCGATGACCCCTGCGAGACGATGGACATTTTCTGCTGGTGGGCCTCTGAAGGACCGAGGCGACGGTGATCGTTCTGATTGGAACCTCCCGGGACGGAGATGGAAGCATGGGTGGTACTAACATTCACAATTCTTCTGTTGTTCCGGAAGAGCGAAAAACAAGGGCCAAGGGACTGGTGGAATATTTCGAGTTCAAAGCGGGAGTGTCCTGCCGACCTGGGCCACCAAGACGCCCAGAGCCCACACGTGCCCCGGACTTTGCCCTGAACTTGGCAAGGGCGCTGATCCTATTTTACTCACTTGCCGCTTTGGGAAGATGGCTTAGGACGGACCTCCAAACTGGCAAACATCCCTACAGCCTCACGCTCCGCCTTGCACCCTGTATGCTCCCTTGTGCTCTCAGAGTCGGGCTGCAAGGATTGAAAAACGACGATAAAGAGCAAACAGAGCCAGTCATTTCATTACCTAATACAGCAGCCCAAGTTTTGCAAATTGAATCGTGCCTCACTTAGAATGAGCGCGGAGATTACCGCCTGGCAAATGGCAGCCAGAGTCAGAGTCCTGAAATCATCCGTGGTCCGGATCAAAACAAATCAGCCGTAGATGAAGGTGTGATTAGAATGTGATGTCGCTGGCACAGTCCGAAGTAATTACAGGGCTCACGGCGGGCGATCGCGTTATAGGGTATCTTTCTTTCCAGTTTTGAGATGTGTTAGTCCTGATAATGAGCGCAGTCACTGCATGGGTATTTCTAATGTAGTGCCAAACATGGAGGGTTCTAGAAGTTCACCACTTGCCGTGATATTGTCATTGCTAAGATCCCGGACAGTCTTCCATTGTCCCACGCTGCTGTCCTTCTGGTTGGCCTTAATACCGGCATTGTCTGATAGTTCGAGCACTTGCAGCTCTCTCATCCTCCGATGAATTCCAAAGCCGAACGGCAAGCAATTTTTTATATGGGGTGATAGTGGCTCGATGGGCAGTACAGCTATCCAGCTTACATCTGCTGCAGGATATTCCGTTATGACTACAGCAAGTGCACGAAATCACGAATATGTCAAAGTTTTGGAAGCAGTAGATGTTTTTGACTACACAAATCAGGTGAGAATCTTGCTGGCGTGTATGATTGTATTGGAGAAGAGAAGACCATCAAGGCTTGTGCCGGCGATGTTAAGTCAACTCGGTGGTGGAGTCTTGCCAACGGTCTTGTGGCCATCGAACGGCTTGCCAGAGAAGGTCAAGGCGACAATGGGTGAAGTTTTTGCTCCTTGTATGAGAACGACGCTATGTAAAATTGGTCGCTGGAAACCCAGGACTAGTGCCCGGCCATGTGAGAGTAACAATAGCAAGTGGCAAGTTGCAAGTAAAACCGGAGCCGCAGATTATTACGGGGGTTTTGATGGCGATTCAACTCGGAATGCAGTTGCAGAAGAAAGGTATCTGCTCAAAGAATTGTTATTGAGTTGTAAAAATTCGGTTAAATCGCTCTTTATAGACCCGTAGCCTTCTCAGTTTGGATCCATCCAATTCGAGTTACTAAAATGGGACAAACATTGTCGAGCAAATCGTTAGAATAAGCTAGAAATGCTCTCATTGAATTGAGTTGAATTGACAGAATCAACTGCCCCAGAATCTATCTAGAATTGCTCTTGAAAAAGAGCTCAATATGAAGAAAATGGGGCCCAAAAGGGGGCCGGAAATTAGCCCAAATAGGCCGATAGAGAGTCTGAGGCGCAGGCTGGCTGACAACATGAAATTTCACTAACAGTCGGCTGTCTAGGTCAACAGTCATTGACTATCTCGAACGAGAGCATAGACGAATAGAAGTGGGGATCGCTTCAGACAGCGGCAGGTCTACTAGGGAGCCTTCTAAAGCAGCCAGCGCCACAGAACGATGCAATCTTAGATGTCCAATTCGGGACGCGTCCCTCGCTCTCTGAAATTTCTAGGTTATTACGCTCGCAAGCCCAGAAGTTTGATGAAGTTTTTCATTATCATTGATGCCCTGGACGAGTGTCCGGAAGCTTACCAAATTCGAAAACGTTTTTTCGTGGAAGTCCGCAGCTCGATACCTCATATCAAGCTCATGGTTACTTCGCGACATCTAGCGTCTATCGAAAGCGCTTTCAAACAAGACACACGCCTCGAATTACGTGCTCAAGATCAAGCTGTCGAAAGCTCCATCGAGTCACGCATTGCGCTGCGAACAGAATTAGGCGACGTTCTCGAGGGTCATGATGACGTGGAATCCATCATAGTTACCACGGTATTGGAGACGACGAACGGCATGTCAGCAAAACAGTAAGACCTGAGAAAGTCTCCAAAGTTTGCTTGAAGACTTGGACAGTATATACGATGAAGCATTATAACGGATCGAGCGTCAGAATCGTCGACAATTTGCTCGAATCAATCAAGTCTTGGCACTCTTTCATTGCGCATATCGACCTCTAAAGATCGGGGAGCTGCAACTTGCCCTATCAATTCTTACAGGCTATACATTTCCAGATTCGGAGATTGCTCTCGGCTTGCTATGGCCTCTTGGTTGTTGAGGATGGAAGCCGAGTAGTCAGACTAATACATTACACCACTGAAGAGTACTTTAAGCGTACAAATCGATACCAAACTCCGGATGCCCATCGTATGATTACTTGTACTCTCATCACATACCTGAGTTTCACAACGTTTGCGATCTTTTTCCCGACGCAGACGAGCAAAGATGCTGGAGGCGGACTATCAAATGTTAGTGAGAACTCAGAACCGGACAGAGGGCCTGGAAAGCATTTTGCGACTTTGCATAAGCTAGATGAAATGGGATGGAGTATCAGGGATGTTCTTGAGAAGGACATACTTTTGCGGTACGCCGCAGAGAGTTGGGGCAACCATGCTCGTGAGGCTCTTGTTGGCTTTTCGGTGGAAGGCATTGGAAATCGTCTTAATCATCACCTGATAGCCACCAATGTTCAAGAAGGCCGGGTAACGTCGACCTAGGACCTCAAGCAAATGATCCCAACGCTTTGGGAGAGAAATGACAATATATCATGGGCCAACGACGTTCTCCATCAGGCCGAGATGTTCCGCTATTTCAGCTATGCAATGCCGCAAGGCCCATCCAACGTCACAAATCTACAGACAGCTGCTGCATTCGGAATCTAACATTGTGTCAAGGAGTATCTAAAGCAATGGGAGGACATCGACCAAACGGATTCTGATGGCAGGACGGCATTACATAAGGCCGCTCAAAATTGTCACTGACCTTGTGGAAAGGCCGAAATTGAGGAGCTCGTCAGCCTTCTTTATCAAGCGATTAGTCGGGGCCTGGAGGAGCGCTCCAGGCAATTGATAAAGGAGCGAGGTTGGCGTGATAGAGTGGTTGCGTCGGATCCAGAGATATCAACATTGTTTCCAAGAGGACCTCCCGAGTTCCCTGAACCATACAGTCAAAGGAGATACCCGTACGCACGATATTCAGGTTCGAATCTTGAAGATGAGCGTGGGCTTCGCAAGTTGGGCAGGAAGGACGGTTTTGGAGCCTCCAGGTCAACACCCGAGCTCGGCAATGGGCCGTTGCCAGAGGATCACCATAACGCAAACCCAAAGAGCTACCCAAACGGGACAGACAGAGCGAGAGAAGGAACCCAACAGCAGCATCAGATGTAAGATTTACTCTCCCTCGTCTCGACTCTGTGCGGCACACAGCAGGGGCGCCGCCGAGCCACAACCCTGACACCAAAGCTGGTGGAAGAGAACTCCGAGAGGCAATAGAGAAACTAGAACTCCTCAAGAGGAGAAGGGATGGAAACCGTCAAAGCCAAGGATTATACTGCCAAGTCTGATCTTGAATACTACGCCATACCAGATATGGAAGCACGGATCGAGCAGCTGAAGTGGGGTCAGGAGATAGATGAGAAAGCCTCTCCCCGTGAGAGGCAAGACCGTGTTCCGCAAACCGAAATCAAGACGGATAGCGAATCGAGTGAGGTGTTCGAGTTGTATGGGTAATGGCTCTGATTCCAAAGAAAGAAAAGGAGGCAAAAGACGAATGGACCTCCATAGCGCTAAGACGAGTTCAACTTCTTTCGTCTTTTGAAACTCTAAGCGCCGATTCCGACTTGAATCAGGATTCAAGCTCAAATGGAGCGGAACCATCCCTCCCCTTTATGGTGGCGACATCCAACTGAGTGAGCAAACAGCATTTGCAAGGCAAGCTATGAGCAGCCTCGCCCTGCCACGATAAATTGATGGTCAGACAAGAAGAAACAGCTTAAAGCCAGCCCAGATGCGCGCCACTTTTCACTTATATATGTATTTATTTATCCCATACTTGGGATTGGTGCTTGCCACTTTTGTTCTTCAGAGGGAGCATATCCACTTTGACCAAGAGTATATTGACCACAGCCGCGCTACGACGAGTTGAACCTCGAAGTGGTCCATTCCGTCTCGACGTGAACTTGAATGATGCACCCTCGACGACTGCCCCAAGGATATCTCCGGACTTAAGCAAAAGTTTTGTGGGTCTGCAATCGGACGAAATCGGATGCCGGCTTCGGGCTTTCGGACCAATTTTCTTTCTAACTACTTGAGACTCAAGCAAGACACGATATGAATACCGGAGATTCACATAAGAAACGACAAAGTCCAGCCCATAATCTTTTAGCAATGACGTTGGTACAGACGATATCATGGGTCTTGCGTTTCTACTTCATTACAATCCTCAATAACTACACGGTCGTCGGCCAGTCTTGTACAGGTCCGATAACTAGATATGCCCCAATCCCACCACAAACTCGAATTCCTCCATCAGGGTGTATCATTGAATCATTTGGAGGGGGCGTACATGTCGTTTTAGACGGAGTGAATACAGCGATGGTGGTTGTCTCGACAGAAGGTGTTATCATCGTCGATTCTCCACCCGGGTTGCGCCGCGTTCTGCCCGCCGCGCTCGGCAACATCACACATATCCCTGTGACACATATGGTGTACACTCATTTCCATTGGGACCATATCGGGGCTGCCTCCCTCTTTGGGAACAATATTACCGTCATTGCCCAAGAGGAAACCGCACAAAATCTCATTCAACTCGAAGATTCGGACCGGCCATTACCAACCATTACCTTTCCACACAACTATGAGCTGACAGTGGGAAATCAAACTTTGGAGTTATCCTACAAAGGCGAGATGCATGCCGACGGGAACATCTTTGTCTACGCCCCTGTCCAAAAAGTTCTCATGTTAACCGACTTCCTCTATCCTGGATGGGCCCCATCAGCAAGATTTGGTGTGACAAAGAATGTGCTCTCCTACGTTCGCACTCATGATAAGGTTCTTGCGTACGATTTCGACTATTTCGTGGGAGTCCATGTGGGACTGGAGGGTAATCGAAGTGATGTTCTTATCCAGCAAGAATATGTGTTGGACCTGCGTGCTAATTGCATTTCCACAATCCGGGAGTTCGCAGGAAATGGTACTCTGTATGGATGTCCTGACGGATATACATTAGGCCAGGCGGAGAATCCGCGGAATCTGTACGCCTTTGGGAGACGACTTTTCGAGCTGTTGGCTGTTTCTTGTGCATCCCGAACCAGTGAGAAATGGGTCGATCGCCTTACCGGGGCCGATGTGGTGGGGTATGACAATGCAAATATTATGATCGAATCTCTTAGATTAGAATCAGGCATCGCGCCGACTGTTTTCTAGTCTACCCACATTAGCTGGGGGAGCATTACTTAGATACAGGTTTGTGGCCACGTCCATGGCCGCAAGTCTAAAGCCACAAGGACATTTTTGTCGCGCCTTTATAATGGCGCTGCGGGCGTGGATTTCAGTGGCCTAGTTGATGGCAACAGTTGTATCGGCGCCTTCTTTCCAGGTGACGATGTGTTTTCCGTTGATGGAAAGTGGTTCGACTGGAGCATCCTAGGGAGCTGGAAGGCGAGCTGTGTTGATGAGCGGAAGCAATGCAGTAAAGAAAAGAGTGACTATGGTAAAGACCTTGGAAAAATGACTTGGGTAGGTATGCGAAGGAAGGTATGAAAATTGTCTGATAGGTGTACTTGCAGAGCAGCATAATGGCTGTACTTATAGAAGTCTTCCTCAACTCCACCATTGACTTGTGAAGAAGTCATCGCTGACGTGCCTGATACGATTGTGCTCCGTGAAGCATCAAAGAAAAATAAGCTGTGGTCTCAATTCTGTGCTCAAGCCTCGGTGAAGAACGGAGTGACATGGGAGCCATCCTCGAATCGAGATCCTTGCGAAGATTATGCGTCCGTCTTCGGCTGTTATGCTCGCCTCTAGGTCTTCTCGAACCGATATGAATGCGACGCTTTGAGAAATTCGTGTCTCCAGAAGCTCCGGTTGACGTTGTTAAGATACGTGCTGCACCAGAGAAGATGTCGTGACATCACCCACTTGGTCCAATATTTGTACGATCACACCAATAATTTCGAGCAGAGATCTGACAAACTGAGGAGTCTTGTCAGTGATTATGTGGTATGCCACATCGAACAAATGTGTGGGGAGGCTAGTTTTCTCTAACTGGGCTCGTGCCCAGTCAAGAGGCAACATGTGGATACTAGCTTCACTAATGCCATTGTCAACCAGAAATGAGGCGCTCAAGGCGGCAAAGACAACGACTGTGGGAGCGGCGCGGGTATGTGAAGAGACATTGTATCAACGACTCCCTTCATGGGCACCTCAGGACGCGCTGTCGTCAACTGTCAGGTCGAGATCGTGCCTTCTTGATCGCGCTCACTGTGGTTGACCGTGTCACTTGACTGCGTATCTTCATTGGCCATACCCTTGCTCTCAGATACGGCTGGACCAACCAACGATCGTTCGCCAATCACGTCTCGATGGGAATAATGTGAGAAGCATTGCCTGTAAGAGTTGTCGGCATATTGCGGATTGTCTGCTCGGCAAATTAAACACCAAATTGATATTCAACCCAGACGAACTGTGCAAAGTCGTCCGCGAAAAACACTATACCGCCGCAGCAGTTGCTGACTGAACCACATCCCCTTGATAAGAGCAAGCGATATTTTGTTCGCAATGATGTGCAGATTGCAATGGCATTCTGGAATCACAGACTGCGGGCGGGAAATGCACTAAAGCTCGAGAATCCGGCGCACTTGACTTGATTGCGCTTCGCTTATGCATATCACATGGGCGACCCGGCCTTTTGGGCTCTCAAAATATCTTCGTTGACAGATAAAAGTGTGGTGAGGACGATCGCGGACGCATCAAGCAGATTACCACACCGAGAAATTGCTATCACAACAGCTTATGTGCCCACCTGCCACAGCAGCCTGCGCCACAGCCTGCGCCGGCCCATTTTGAGCCTCATTTTCTTCATATACAGCCCCATTTCATGAGGCATTCTGGATAGCAGTTAGGCAGTTGATTCTGTCAAATCAATTCAATTCTACAAGCTATATTCTAGCTATTTCAAGCATATCTAGCTATTTGCTTGACAGCTATATACTACCATTTTGATTGGTGGTGAGATAGGAAGGAGGAAGTGCCAAGGCTAGTATCTATCCTCGCCCACATTTCAGGGTGCCATGAGCGTGCAGCACTGTGGGATATTCTCTGGATCCGTAAATCTTGGAGGGAAGCATAGAGGGCTCTGTACAGCAGCTCTTTGTCATCCTCGTCGACACCGTTGATGTGTTGCTTGGTCCTTGTAGTCGCGCTTTAAAGGAGTGGTCAGACCTGAAAGCTCAACTACAGCGCACACGCACCCCACTGCCATCCTCTTTACAAGTCAAAGCGTAAAATCGAGCTCTTTTAGCACCGGATCGATCTTGTCATGATGGAAGGACCATAGTGCCTGCCCCGTCTGGCTTAGCGTGATTTTGAGATCTGGAGAAAGTCCTTTTGTTTTGATCTGCTTGCTCGCCTCCTTGAAAAATTCCTCAAGTTTCGAATCAGACACAGTGATTTTTTGCCAGAATCGACCGACGTTGGAAGATCTTCGTCCTTGAGCAAGTCGGTGAGCTATTGAATGATAGCCCTCAGCCACGGATACATCACGGGCTAACCTTAGAATTTGATCACGAAGAAAGCGAATCTGATATGCCAGTGTAGATAGCTTGGTGTTAAATTGTCCAGCAGTGACCCCAAGACCGGGAAAGGCACTGATCGCGGCTGCTAATTCCATTGTGGTCGATTTGGGCACTTCAGGAAGTTCGATCGGGAGAACACGCAAGCAAAAGCACGTCCCAGCTCATCCGCTGCACCGCGTGGTCAGGCTCCAAAACGAGGGCTTTTGTGCCTATAACATGCTACCACGAGCAGAATATTACTGAAGGTGGAATAGCTGTGCAATCGCAACGAGACTGACCCGCCTCCAAGACCTTTTTCCTGCATTCGTAGAAACACCTTGTCGCCCAGCCTTACGGACCTCGTCCTTGATTCGGAGGTGGTGTCGGATCAGCGCATTCTCTCATTGGTCCCTAAGGAAGGTCTTATATGTCGGACTATCACTGCATTCCTTGAAAGGATATCCTAGCTCCCTCAGGAAATCCTCCAGATCTTCCTGTTCAGCTTCGGGACATTGTATGCCAGCCAGCACTCGACCAACGTCACCCCCATAATTCCTGTAATGAAAGAGACTGATGTTCTGGCCTGGCTTCATTGTCGTGAGAAATTTTGCCAGGGCGCCTGGTCGTTCAGGAAACTCGAACATGTATAATTTCTCATCTGAAACGTTCGTTCGTCCACCAACAAGGTAACGAATGTGGGTTTTGGCTAGCTCATCGGCTGAAATATCTGTCATTTTCATACCTGCAGAAGCCAGTCTGGAAGAGAGCGATGATAGTTCTGCTTCACGAGACGAAGCTGCCGTGACAGAGATGCCCATCATTATGTGCGCAATTTCTTGGCTCGTTTGTGAGTATCTGTAGCTGAACTCTGTGACAGCTTGAGGCAAGATTGATTCAACCAATTGTGCAAATGATCCAGGACGCTCTGGGATCTCTACCAAAAGCAAAGCCTCTTTTTGTTCGCCAAGTGCAGCACGAGCGGCGACGAAACGAAGACGATCAAAATCCATGTTTGCGCCACTGGCTATCGCGACAAGCTCTCGTTTTGGGTCTGGCCACGGGTGAGCAGCGACGTATTTCTTGAGGCCAGCCAAGGCAAGTGCGCCAGCCGGTTCAACGATGGATCGCGTGTCTTCAAAGACGTCCTTTATAGCGGCACAAGTTTCGTCTGTGCTGACAAGAATAACTTCATCCACTACTTCCATGCACAAGCGAAATGTCTCCTCTCCGACCGTCCTTACAGCAGCTCCATCAGCAAACATACCAACTTGCGGGAGCAGCACGCGCTCCTTCTTCATCAAGGACTGGGCCATGGCGGAGGCATCGCTAGCTTCAACACCGATGATTTTGACGAGAGGAGCTATCCTTTTGACGTAAACGCCTATCCCCGCGATCAGTCCTCCTCCGCCCACACAGCAGAATATAGCTTCCAGGTTCTGTAGTGACGCTTGACGTAATATCTCTAGTCCAATAGTGCCTTGACCAGCGATCACGTAAGGATCATCAAATGGGGGAATATCCGTAAGCTCGTGGAGCTTCTCTAGCCGATGGCATTCTTGCTTTGCGGCATCAAAGTCTGCCCCATGGAGTACCACAGCCCCGCCTAATCTGCTCACGTTCTTGTGCTTAATCGCTGGAGTGCCACCTGGCATCACGATTGTTGCAGGTATTTTGAGATGCCTTGCAGAGTACGCAACCCCTTGGGCATGGTTTCCGGCAGAACACGCAATAACACCCTTCCATCGAGCATTAGGAGGTAAGTGTGCCATCTTGTTATAAGCACCACGCAGTTTGAAAGAGAATACCGGTAGCAGGTCCTCTCGTTTCAGCAATACTCTGGACTCCAGTCTGTTGGAGAGATTGACAGCGTAGGACATTTTCGACTCCTCAATCACATCGTACACGCGAGACGTGAGGATGAGACGGAGGTAGTCAGGATACCCATTTGGTAATAGATAGTCGGGCGGGATCTGAGACAGGACATCAGACCGTTTTTGTGTTCTTTCCGATGGCTTTGTTGGATTAGAAGCGTATTCTGTCATGGAAAGACTATGGAGCTTCTGCGTTTGGGGTGTCCGCGAGCCATTTAGCATTGGCTCTTCAGTCATTTTGGCGGGACTCGGTGGGTATGGAGTTGGGTGTCAGCTAAGTATGAAAGGTAGCATGAGATGAGAAGCTTGAAAGAAGGTTATTTGCATGTTATGATGGGATTATAAAAAGCTTGCGAGAAAATGGAATTTAGACTTTCCCCTTAGATTAGGGGCTTGGCACGAGAAGGCGACAAAAATCTGCCCTCAGCTCACTCAAGGCTCGCCCGGACGCTGCCGCTTTAGCGAGCGCATCACCCTCCAACTCACCCAACCCCCCACGTTCGAACAAAGAGATATGCGCGCACTTGTACATAGCCCCCACTGAGGTTGTCCTGGAAAATGGCTGCCGTGGCGGGGCATAAAGGGGAGCCAGGTCCCCCCATCTTGCGCTTTCCGTTCCTGCTCGCGTTAACGAAAGATTGCAACTGCCATCTTTATTCATCACGCTTCTTTCTAGCTACTCCGTCTGTATCTTGCGATCATGGGCTGGCAAGATGTCTTATCTGAAGAACTTCTGGCGAAAGCTGTTGCCAACGGCTACAAACAAGGTGCATATCACGTGGAGGGTAGCAAGCGGGACAGGACGTGATATGTAGTGAAGACTCTGAGAGATCAGAATATTGCTTTGCAATGCTATGAAAAGTGAGTGTCATTGCCGGTTCGATATCTTCTATTGCTTTCTTCTTTTTTATAAGAAGCTTAATAGAATAAATAAAAGTATAATGATACTGACATTGATTTTATTATATAAAGATCTATTTTTTTGAGCATTTTTATACATTTTTCAATTCTTCAAAATCTGATCTACTCACTTAACACTATTTCGCGTTATTTCGGCCCATCTTCAGCTTCAATTTCGCCCGAAATGGAAGCTGAGAAGATGTGTCAAACAGTCTACGCTTCAAGGTGTTCATTAGTCAGGTTTCGGCCTAATCTGCGCCCTGTTCAATAAGCTATTTTGAGTGATTCTCTTGAGTATATAAGACTCATTTGAAGCGCAATTCTACATAAATTTAGACAGTCAATTCCATCTATTCTACAGACACTTTTGCGCTATTTAGGCCTGTTTGTCTGACAGTTATACAGCTGCCCAAGCATAGGTTCAAAATCTCATTCCGAGTCTGCGCTAACTATATTTGGGCTCACGGCTTCGTGTGCCTATGACTTATTGTGGGGCGAGCCAAGAAGCGCCAAGAAAGGCTTACCCCGAAGGGTTTAGGGGGAGTTTAGTCGTCGATCCCTGCGTCCCTGAGAGAAAGATGAATCGAACGTGCTCGAGTGAGTATCATTTGTTCCCCTTCAAAGAAGTGATAGCTCCGTTTACCTCCTCGCTTGAAAACAAATAGCCATCCCGGCCTATAATATATCTCACTTTTAAAAAAATTCACCGTGTCCTTGGCGCTGTCCTTATCAGATGCTACTCCCCGGCCGCTCAGCCATTCCTAATATCATCCGCAATGTTCGATCTGCCAAGATCCAGGCACAACCTTGCGGTGTGGACCTGACGCTCAAATGCATCAAGACATGGACTTCTCCGGGCAGTGTTGACTTTGATAATCGTCTGCGCCTGAACGCGTCGGCCGTGGAGGTTCCGTTTATTAGCCAACATGAGCAATTCCAGAACCTCCCAGCGCAATTTCTCCAGACTATCTTCAACGACCCTGCGATGCTTGAGAAGCATATGCATGGAAGACACGAGTCAGTCATGCTCAAATCAGGAGCCTATCTTGTGGAGTTTAACGAGACGGTTGATATGCCTTTGTCCTTGATGGGCCAGATCTTTGTGCGCAGCTCATTGTTTCGTTCAGGAGCATTGCTGAGCGCTGGGGTGATGGACAGTGGGTATAAAGGGGCGGTGGGCGCTATGTTGCAGGTGGTGAACCCGCATGGCTTGCTTTTGTTTCGGGACGCCAGGTTGGCACAAATGGCCTTCCATCAAATGAGTGAGCCTGTCAAGGGTCGGGGTCAGTCTGAGGGCCGAGTCGCTGCATGATCTTTGACTTGTTGCTTTGCCCAATCAGCGGTCACAGCATGCGTACTTGGGATGGCCCGGAGATGGGTTGCCTCCGCCAAGTTGAATTTGCATATCATTCGCTTTGAAGGTGGCGAGATGCAAGCTATGATTCGAATCTATATAGCATTGCCACCTCCGAGCAGTGCATCATTTGGGTGACCAATGATCAAAGAAACGGCCCAAGATGTCCTGGATCTCAGAAGCCAACCGCTTCCTATCTTGAAGGACATCGGTTAGACGTTCATTCGATAAGTCGTGTATGTACTTCCGAGCTAGATTGTCCGATATTATGTGGAGGTATCCAAATTCCGTGCCTCCTTCCAACGAAGCTTTAGCCATATGTCCAATCTCTGGATCCACGAAGTCGTATTGCTTCTCTGCAGCTAGCAGCCAGTCTTTTGTTTCGTCTAGCACAGATCCTAGGGTACAATGAACCCCGTACGCAACGCTTGGAGAATGCTCCAGCTGCGGTTCGAGTGGATTCGCCCAGACTACCAACTCGTTGCGAACGACACTCTGGCAGCCCGTCGCAAGCCAGTGATTGGGGATGTGCTCAGCGCGTAGACTTCCCAGCTTGCCTACGTACAGTACGCATCTTGTGCCGTTCAGTCTTTGCAGTGCTCGAACCATGTTTCCCGCTACATCTCCCCAAAAACTGACGCGGCAGCCCAAGAATGCAATACGGTAGCCTCGCCGACTGGTGGTCTTTTTCCATGAGAAAAGTTTGTTGCTGCTGCTACCTTCCTACGGGCCTCGGGTCCAACGCTCAAGGCCGTGGACGTAACCAACGACGATAATATCAACGGCACCCATTTCTGCAAGATTGGAACTTAAGAGAGGTTCCAAGC
>JAABUK010003481.1_pt1 | contig 26580 bp, 21 predicted proteins | sample 5559141 | NCBI WGS metagenome assembly JAABUK01 (sample SAMN10711869, study PRJNA513367) | rock metagenome | isolation source: Antarctica rocks | place: Antarctica: Victoria Land, Pudding Butte nord | collected 2016-01-03
CCGCCGTTTTGCTCGATCTGCGCAGCCGCGTCCCGCTGCAGCGCCACCCCAAACGCATAATCGACAGAGATGAAAAACCAAGTCTTCGCCCCGGCGCGAACGAGTGGCAGCGCCGCACCTACCGCGAGCGCGTGGGTATCGTCTGCCCAGTGGGTGCTCGTGGATGAGCAGGATTTTGTCGTGAACTCGGTGGCAGCCCCCGAGGTGATCATGACCGACCTGTTCTTTTCATGGGCAATCTGTTGAACTGCTGCCGCGACCGATGTCACTGGAAGGTCCACGATGGCATCGACCCCGTCATCGTACCAACGCCGCGCGATCCCGGCGGCAACGTCTGGCTTGTTCAGCGTGTCTCCATCAATGACTTCAATGCGACGCCCCAGCACCGAGCCGCCGAACTCGGCCACGGCAAGATGCGCAGCCAGGACAGATCCGCGGCCGCCGCTATCGGCGTAGGGGCCAGACTGATCCGTCAAAACTCCGATGCGGATCGGTGCTCCCGGCTGCGCCGCCGCACGCCGTCCAGGGGTTGAGGCGACCGCGGCTAGGGCGAGGCCCCGCGTAAGTGTCTGCCGGCGTCCGGCGATCAAGCTGGGCATGGCGCATCTCCACTTTAAAAAAGGATCGAAACAACTTTCTCGTAGCTGACGTCTTCGATCCCGGCATGACCGTTCTCGCGTCCGTAGCCGCTTGCCTTGATCCCACCCCAGGGGAGCCGCGGGTCGATGAGCGCCCACCCGTTGACCCATATGGCGCCCGCCCGAAGCCGTCGGGCAACCCGGTGCATCCTGGAAACGTCGCGGGTGAATATACCTGCGTTGAGGCCGAACGGCGTGTCGTTGGCGATCGCTACGCCTTCGTCCTCGCACGCGAACGGAATGACCGTGCCGACAGGGCCGAAGATTTCCTCGCGCGCGATGCGCATTGCATTGTCGCCGGCAAACACCGTGGGCTCGACCCAATATCCATCACCGTCCAGGGATCGGCCGCCGGCCAGGAGCCTTGCGCCGTCATCATGGCCTGCTTTGACGTAAGCCAAGACCCGGTCCCGCCCACGCGCCGTCGCCAGGGGGCCCATCGTCGTCGCTGGATCGAACGGGTCGCCGACGACTTGGGCACGTGCCGAATCCGCGAGCGCCCTCGCGACAACGTCGGCAATGGATTGCTCGACGAGGACTCTCGTGCCCGCAGCGCAGATTTGTCCCTGGTTCGCAAATAGTCCTGCCGCCAATATTGGTATGACAGCGTCCAGGTCGGCATCGGCGAAGACGATCTGGGGCGCCTTGCCCCCGAGCTCGAGCGTCACCGGCTTGAATGTCTCGGCGGCTTCTCGCGCCACGATCTTTCCAATCGCGCCGCCCCCGGTGAAGCTCAGCTTTGCAACTAGCGGGTGCCGGGCGAGCGCGGTGCCTGCAACGGGGCCGAGACCGGGCATGATCGAGAACGTGCCGGGAGGGAAGCCGGCCTCCTGGATCAGGCCAGCGACATGCAACGCTGTCAGGGGCGCTTCCTCCGCAGGCTTGAAAACGACGGTGTTGCCGACCGCCAGGGCGGCTGCAGCTTTCCAGCCGAGGTACATCGAGGGCGCGTTATAGGCGCCAATCGCGCCGATTACCCCAAGCGGCTCGCGTATGGTGAAGGCATGCACGGAACGGCCGAACGCCCCTGCGGTTGGGACGGATCTGCCCTCCAGCTTGTCGGCCCACCCGGCAAAATAACGGAAGGTGTCAATTAGATTCTGCACGTCGGCAGCAAGCGCCAGCGAGTAGGGTTTTCCATTGTCGAGTGTCTCGAGCGCAGCGAGCTTGAATTGGTCGCGCTCAATCAGGTCGGCCAATCGCAGAAGCTGCCAACCACGCTCGGCACCGGACATACGGGGCCAATGACCTTGCTCGAACTGCTGATGGGCGGCCTGAACAGCCTGGTCGATGTCCTCTGGGCCGGCAGCCGCGACCCGGATGAGGTGTTTGCCATCCGACGGGTTTGACACATCAAAGGTTTCACCTGTGGCTGCGGAGACAGACCGCCCGCCCCAGTACAGTTCCGGCCGCAGCGACGCCAGCGCACTCCGTGCCAGAGTGTCCGGCCTCTCGGTTTCAGCCTCGCAGTCACTCATGCCCGGTCCCACAGGTTAGCGGAGGCGCGTCGTCTTGGACGCGCTCGCCAACCAAATGCGTGACAGGAATGCGTGGCTTGCTGTCCGGCGCGGCACGCGCGCCCGTGACACGCGTTTCCATGCCTGCGGCGAACACCTTGCGGCAAAACCCGGCTCTTCATCATAACCTCTCAGTTTATTATATCCTTTTCGGGCTGTAATCACGGCCAACTGCGTTCGCCCGGTTCAGGCTCGCCCCGCACGCGCGGCAGCGTGACCAGATCCCAAATGCTGGGCATCTCACCAACGGGCACATGCACAAGCGCCGGGCCACCGTCGCGGAAGGCGCGCTCGATGGCGTCCTGCAGGGCTGCTGGACTTGTGGCGCGATAGGCTGCGACGCCAAAGCTCTCGGCGAAGCACACGAAGTCAGGGTTGTGCAGGTCGCTGGCGATCAGCCGGTTTCCGTAGGCCATCTTCTGGATGCGCCGCACGTTGCCGAATGCGCCGTCATCGAACACCACGACCACGACGCCAAGGCCGTGCCGGGCTGCCGTCGCCAATTCGAAGGCTTGGTAGCCGAAGCCGCCGTCGCCGGCGATCGCCAGCACAGGGCGGTCCGGGCAGGCCGCCTTCGCGCCCAGCGCGGTGCCGAAGCCGAACCCCAGGTTGTCCTGCTGTCCGCCCGAGAGAAAGCTGCGCGGGCCGAAGGACGGGAAGGCGATCCGCGCGGCGAAGCCAAGCTGCGTCACCTCGTCAACGAAGATGCCGTTTTCCGGCAAGGCGGCGCGCATCGCGTTCAGGAACCCCATCTGTGGCTCCAGGCGGGATAGCCGTTCGGCGAGCCAGGCGCGGTGCGGCGCCAAGTCCTCGTCCCGGGGCGCCCGGCAAGGTCCGCCGGATGCCAAGTAGCCGGCCAGTGCCGCAAGCGCGGGCGCTGCGTTGGCCACGACAGCGCAATCCGCTCTCCGGAAGCGGTCAGGCTCCTCCGCATCAATGTCGATGCGTATGACTTTCAGCGCGGCATCCACGCCCCAAACGCTCAGCGGCGCATAGAGTCGCGTGCCGACCGCCAGCACCACGTCGGCCTCGCGCCAAAGCCGGTGCGCGATCGGAAGGTTGACCGAGAGCGGATGGAATGACGGCAACACCCCCTGGCCCCGGCGGTAGCAGCCGACCGGGGCTTGCAGCAGCTCCGCAACGATGCGCAGCTCCTCGGCGGCATCCTGGGCGCCCCCGCCCACCATGATCAGCGGGCGCTTGGCGGCGCCCAGGATGCGCGCCGCCTCCTTGACCGCATCCAGGTCAACCGGCGGCTGCAACGGCGGGATCGGCGCGTGGCCCGGCGCAGGTCCGGACCGCGGCCAGACGTCAATCGCGCATTCCAGCGCAACCGGGCCGCGGCGGCCGGACAGGGCGCCATGGACGGCTTCCGCTACCCGTGCCGCCGCGTCATGCGGCCCGGTGATCCGCGCCGCATGTTTCGTGACATGGCGCAGCAGGCCGAGCTGATCGGGTATCTCATGCAGGTGGCGGTAGCCGCGCTCGCGCGCGGCCGAGGGGATTTGGCCGGCAAGCGCGATGACCGGCGCATCCATGCCCCAAGCCGTCAGGAGCGCCGCCGAGGCGTTGAGGATGCCCGGACCGGGAACCGCAGCGAACGCCTGCGGCCGGCCGGTGGCGAGCGCCGCGCCGAGCGCCATGTAGCCGCCGGTCTGCTCGTGCCTTGCATGGAGCATCCGGATGCGGTCTTGCGCCCCGTGCAGGGCGTCGAACAGTGCATCGTTGTGGATGCCTGGCACGCCATAGACCGTATCGATCCCATGCCCGATCAGCGAGGCCACGGCCGCCTCTGCCGTTGTCGCCGTCCTCGCCGCAGAGCGCGCCAAGTCTGGTGCCGCAGTGTCCATCTTTACTTCCAATTTCATTCACCGGCCGCGGACACTGCCGCTTCGGAAATCAACGTCAGCGCCCGCTCGTCATCCTGCAGCTCGGTCGAGAGGAGCAGAGCGAGCCGGGCGAGAAACAAGGGTGCACGTTTGGGCCCAGCTTCGTCGATCCCGGTGCCGATGGCCGCAAAAATCCGCTCGAGGGCTGTTGCGCCCTCCGCAAGCAGAGTCATGCCGCTTGCTCCATGATGGCTATCCCGCGCCCGGCCGCGCGCATCAGCGCGCGATCCAAGGCGCCGAGGTCGACGGCCGGAAAACGCGCGGCCACATACTCGTCCGGGCGTACAAGGATCACCGGCCAGCGACGCGGTGCCAGGGCGTCATCGAGTGGCCCGGCAACGGAAGTGGGATCTTCCCCGAAGCCCACGACCGAAACTGGCGCCGCCGCATTGCGGCACCAGTCGCGCAACACTGCGATATGTGCTTCCGGCAGGGACGGAAGGTATGCCAGCACCGTGAACCCAGCTGGAGCGAGCAGATCATGCAGATAGGCATCAGGACGCGCAAGCGATGGCGCAGGCAGGTTAGGCAGCGGGTTCCCTGCCGGGACGCCGGCCATGTCCGCGTCCGCCGTAATAAGCGGTGATGCCGAGTAGGCCAGAGGCGTCGCCTGCCGCGGGTTGATGAGCGGCCGCAGGGAAGAGTGCCGTCCAGCCAAGGACAGCACGGCATCCCGCATCAACGCGAACCCGGCCGACGGCGGTGACATGAACCATGTGCTTTTGGTGCCCTGCGCTATGTTCTCCTGGGCCGCTGCCAGGCGTTCCTGCGTGTAGCTGTCCAGCAGCGCCGGGCCGGCGTGCCCTTGCGCCACCAAGGCAAGCTTCCAGCCCAGGTTGTGCGCATCGTCGAGGCCCGAATTGAGCCCCCGTACTCCGAAGATCGGCACCAAATGCGCGGCATCTCCAGCAAAGACAACCCGTCCATACCGGTAGTCATCGAGCGTCAGGCAGTGGGCGCGGTAAATGCTTTTCCAGTGCAGCCGCCATGATGCCGTCTCGCCCATCATGGTCAGGTGGTCGGCGATCCTTGCCCGCAGGCTGTCGTCGTTGAGTGCGGTGTCGGGATCCTCACCGTCGAGCAGCTGGAAGTCCAAGCGCCAGAACCGGTCCGGCTGCACGTGGAGAATCACCGTGGAGCCAGGGTTGGATGGCGAGTCGAACCACACCTGGCGCTCGACGGGCCGGTCCCGGTCGATCTCAATATCGACGATCAGGTAGCGGCCCTCATAGGACGTTCCCTTCAGCTTCAGCCCAAGCAAATCCCGGCAGGTCGATCGCCCGCCATCCGCCGCGACGACCCAGGAAGCGTCCAACACACCGGATGTCTGGCCATCTGTCACCTCCAAACGCACGCCGTCGGCAGTCTGCTGCAAGGCACTGACGCGCGTTCCCCACCGGATGGCGGCGTGCCCTGTGGCCACAAGTGCGTCCAGCAGGAACTGCTCCGTGAAGCATTGCTGAAGGTTGACGAAAGGCGTGTGCCTCGCCCAGGCTGGAGATGGCATATCGAGCTCGAAAACGAGTTCGTCTCGGTAGTATGTCTGCCCTCGTGTCCAGCCTAGCGCCTTTCTACGGAACGCCTCGCCGGCACCTGCGCGGTCCAGCATCTCCATGCTCCGGCGGGAGATGCAGATCGCACGGCTGGTCCAAGCGATCTCGTCATCTCGCTCGATCACGATCGACTGGACGCCGTGCCGCGACAGGTCGAGAGCCGTGAGCAACCCGACTGGCCCACCTCCGATGACGACGACCGGTGGCTTTGAACCAGCACCGTTGCCAACTGTTCCATCCATGTCCGCGACCCCCTGCCTTCTCTTTATACAACGTGAGAAGCGAGGATGGCTGTCCCCAGCATTGACGACATCGCTGGAGTTGACAGCAGGGGTTGGATGAGCGTTGAGAGAGGGCGCGTCACAAGATGTTAGGAGCGTCGCTCGACCGGCGCCCAGGGGAAGAACGATGCAAGGAGGCATGGGCGAGATCGGGGCCGGTCCCCTTGCCTTGCATGAGGTCGTGCAGGCTGTCGGCTCAGACGACTTCGGTTCGTGTCTTGTGAAAACGCTGCACCAGCAGTTGGCGGTCGATCAGGTCGTGGTCTTCCAGACGACCGATCGGGCGCCATGGCGTACATTGGTGGCCCAGAATATCCGCAACACATCTGTCGCCGAGCGGCTTGCAACAGCGTACATTCGGCATTTCTGGGCGCGTGACCCGAAGCGCCGGGTTATCCCGGGCTTAATGCCCATGCAGGTCGAACTGCAGGCTTCTGACGACCTGTGCGCCGTCGATGCCGACTATCGCCGGACATTATTCATCGAGCCGGAACTCGTTGACAAGCTTTCTCTCTTCTTTCGGGGGGCATCCGCGACCTACTATATCAATCTTTATAGAGGTGCGTCTGCCGGCTTCTTCGGACGTCCTGACTTTGATCGCCTGCGTCTCACATGCGACTTGTTGTCCGCTTTAGTGGAGAGGCATGCAAGGCTGATCGAGCGAAGCCCGACTTGCACGGTCACGCAAATGGAAGAACTCTTTCGCGCGGTCCAACCGAAGCTTCGAGCACGGCTGTCGTCCAGGGAACTGGAAACGTGCGCGCGCGTCGTCCTCGGTTATTCGTCCGAGGCGATTGCGATCGATTTGGGCGTGTCTGTGCATTCGGCAATTACGTTTCGCAAGCGGGCATTCATCAAGTTCGGCATCGCCACCCATCAGGAACTCTTTGCGGTCGTCCTTCGCAACCGGCGATACCTCGATGGCTAAGCCCGTCGCGCGACGCTTTGATTGTCCCCTGCAAAGGTGACAGGCTCGCCCTAGCCTACGTCCACACTACGTCAGTCCTCTACGGGCGACCTTGAGCGGTGGGAATGGCCATGGATGTGATCACGAGCCACGATGTTGCGGGCCTGACTGCCAATGCAGTTCATGAGGCTGGCTACCAGTCCGGCTTCGGCAACGGCTTCGAGACGGAGGCGCTGCCCGGCGCCCTGCCGGTCGGCCGCAACTCGCCGCAGCGTTGCGCCTACGGGCTGTATGCTGAGCAGTTGTCGGGCAGTCCGTTCACCGCCCCGCGTGCCAGCAACGAGCGGTCCTGGCTCTACCGCATCCGCCCCACCGTGCAGCATTGGGGCCGGTTCACGCGAGCCGGCGCCGGGCTGTGGCGGACCGCGCCGTGCGCCGAAGTGGAGATGCCGCCCGCGCCGATGCGCTGGGACGCGCTGCCGCAGTCCGACGCGCCGCAGTCGTTCATCGAGGGTATGCGGACCATCACCACCGCCGGCGACGCGGGCAGCCAATCCGGCATGGGCGCGCACATCTATCTCGCGACGCGGTCCATGCAGGACGAGTACTTCTACAACGCCGACGGCGAGGTGCTGATCGTCCCCGAAGCCGGACGCCTGCGCCTATGCACCGAGTTCGGCGTGATCGACCTAGAGCCCGGCGAAGTCGCCGTCATCCCGCGCGGCGTCAAGTTCCGCGCCGAGCTGCCGGCCGGCCCCGCCCGCGGCTACCTGTGCGAGAACTACGGCGGCGCGTTCACCCTACCCGAGCGCGGCCCTATCGGCGCCAACTGCCTGGCCAACCCGCGCGACTTCCTGACGCCCGTGGCCGCCTACGAGGACCGGGAGGCGCCGTCCCGCATGTATGTGAAGCAGCACGGCACACTGTGGATGGCGGAGATCGGCCAGTCACCGCTGGACGTGGTGGCCTGGCACGGCAACTACGCGCCCTACAAATATGACCTGCGCCGGTTTTCGCCGATTGGGCCGCTGCTGTTCGACCATGCGGACCCCAGCATCTTCACCGTGCTCACGGCGCCCAGCGAGACGCCCGGCACCGCCAACGTCGATTTCGTCTGCTTCCCCGACCGCTGGATGGTCGCCGAAGACACCTTCCGCCCGCCCTGGTATCACATGAACTGCATGAGCGAGTTCATGGGCCTGATCTATGGCCAATACGATGCCAAGCCCCTGGTTCCTGGAAAGCGGGGCTTTACGCCCGGCGGCTTCTCCCTCCACAACGCCATGCTCCCGCACGGCCCGGATGCCGAGGCGTTCCAGGCCGCCAGCACCGCCGCGCTGGTGCCGCGCAAGCTGACCGGCACGATGGCCTTCATGTTCGAAAGCCGCCACGCCCAGCGCGTCACCCGCTTCGCCGCCGAACACCCGGCGCTGCAACCCGGCTATGCCGACTGCTGGGCCGGGCTGAAGAAGAACTTTGATCCGAGCCGGCTGTGACAAGTTGCTGGGTGACAGGTGCGGACGGCCATCCGGACTTCCCGCTGCACAACCTCCCGCTCGGTGTGTTTTCCCTGGACGGGCGAGACAAGCGAATCGGCGTCGCGATCGGTAGTTACATCCTCGACCTGAGTCTCGCTGCCCCATACCTGGGTGAGGCGGTGCTGACCAGCGGGGACACTTTGAACGCGCTCTTTGCCGCGGGACCAGGACCGCGCATCGAACTGCGCGAGGCAGTCACAGCGCTGCTTACAGGCGCCCCGCGCCCGGAGCTTCTGCACCTGGCGACTTCCTGCCAGCTGCATCTGCCAGTCACCATAGGCGACTACACCGACTTTTATGCCGGCATCCACCATGCGACTGCGGTCGGCAAGCTGTTCCGCCCCGATAGTCCGCTGCTGCCGAACTACAAATACGTGCCGATTGGCTATCATGGCCGAGCCAGCAGCGTGCGGCCGAGCGGCGTTCCAATGCGGCGGCCGCAAGGGCAGCGAAGGGCGACAGATGGGACGGTGCCGACCCTCGGTCCAAGTCGCAACCTCGACTACGAACTGGAGCTTGGCATTTGGGTCGCTACCGGCAATTCGTTGGGCGAGCCGGTTAGCATCGCCGAAGCTGAAACGCATATCGCCGGATACTGCTTGCTGAACGACTGGTCGGCGCGGGACATCCAAGGCTGGGAATATCAGCCGCTCGGCCCGTTCCTCGCCAAGAGCTTCCACACCACCGTAAGTCCGTGGGTGATCACGCCGGAGGCGCTGGCGCCGTTCCGCACAGCCCAGCCTCAGCGCCCTGCTGGGGATCCGGCGCCCCTGCCGTATCTCCAGGACGCCAGCGACCAGGCGAGCGGAGCGCTTTCGTTGGAGCTTTCGGTGCATTTCCGTACCGCTGCCATGGTTGCGGCTGGCATCGCGCCGGTTCAGCTCAGCCGCAGCAGGGCCACAGACCTGTACTGGACGCCGGCACAACTCGTCGCGCATCACACGGTCGGGGGCTGCAACCTGCGACCAGGCGACCTACTCGGTACAGGCACCATCAGCGGCCCCGGCGAGGGTGAGAGCGGCAGTCTGCTGGAGCTGACGGCAGGGGGCACGGCGCCGCTCGTCCTGCCGAACGGCGAGTCGCGTCGTTTTCTGGAAGATGGCGATGAGGTGTCCTTGGCAGCTCGCGCCGTCGCACCGGAGATCGGCTCCATCGGGTTCGGCTCCTGCCTGAGCGTGATCCTGCCAGCTACCGGTTTCCTGGCTTGATGATGTTGATGTGGAGCTACTGATGTTTGAAGCACTCACGCCGCAATCACTTGATCCAATTATGGCCACGTTCGCCCGCTTCACCGCGGACCCCCGACCGGGGAAGGTCAACTTGGCTGTTGGGATGTACTACGACGAGGCAGGCCGCATCCCGATCCTCGACGTCGTTCGCGAGGCTGGCAAGCGCGTGACGGCGGAGGTCCAGTCTTGGGGCTACCTGTTGCCCACCGGTTTGCGGCCCCTATGCGATGCCGTGAAGCGGATGGTGTTCGGCGACAGGTTGGCCGGCTCAGAGGGTAGCCGGATCGTCACTGTGCAGACCTTGGGCGGCACGGGCGCACTCAAGCTTGGGGCCGACATGATTGCCCGTATGGCGCCAGATACGACCGTGGCGCTCAGCAATCCGACCTGGGGCAACCATCCCACCATCTTTGAGGGCGCAGGGTTGCGCGTTGAGAGCTATCCATACTTCGACAAGGCGACCGGGAGCGTGGGCTGGCCAGCGATGCGGGACGCTGTCGCTGGCATGGCACCTGGAACCGTGCTGCTGCTGCACGCGTGCTGCCACAATCCGACCGGCGCCGACCTTACGCGCGAACAGTGGTCCGAACTGGCCGAATTGCTCGCCGACCGAAAGATCGTACCATTTCTCGATATGGCCTATGCCGGATTTGCAGAAGGATTGGAGCCGGACAGCTATCCTGCCCGGCTGTTGATCCGGCACGGCGGCCCGTTGTTCATCGCGACATCCTTCAGCAAGACGTTCGGCTTGTATGGCGAGCGCGTCGGCACCCTCTCGATCGTCACGCACCGCCCTGAGGAGGCCGCCCTAGTTGCGGATCAGGCCGCAGTCGCAATACGCGCCAACTACTCGACCCCGCCCAGCCACGGCGCCCTCATCGTCAGCACCGTTCTCAACGACTCTGCTTTGCGGGAAGCTTGGGTTGATGAACTTGATGGCATGCGGCGGCGCATCCTGAACATGAGGCAGGGCCTGCAGGACAGGCTGACCGGCAACAATCTAATCGACTTTGCGGCGTTGACCCGACAACGTGGCCTTTTCAGCTACACTGGCCTGTCGCCAGCGCAGATGTCAGTACTTGAAAACGACTTCGCCATATACGGGGTGTCAGACGGACGTCTCTGCATGGCGGCACTTACAGAGGATAGACTTGATCCGGTGGCAGCGGCGATCAAGGCGGCAAGCGCCATTGAACAGCCAGCGCTTGGTAGGAGTCCGGGTACGTGACGGATGCTACGAAGGCATCGTTCGGAGCAGTTGGCAATGCCTTGGTCCTCACCAACCCAAGCGCCAGCTCCATGCAGCTCGGATGTGAGCGCCCGAAGAATTCGGCGAGGGGATGCACTGACGGTAGTATCGGGCAACGCGTCCTCGGAACCGTGGCGCTGTTCACCAGGGTTCACCGGCGATGAGCCGGCTGGAAAAGTCTTCGGCAACCGCTGCCAGCAAGCGCTCGCCCTTGTCCGCACTTGCACGCCGGGCATCACCAAACACTCCACTTGATGTCATTTCCTTAAACGACTGCCAAACGTGCACGGGCCGAGCGAGGGCCGACGCGCGGCTCATGTTGGGTCCGACCGCATCGGAGAGCCGTCTGTGATCGACGAGATCGGGATGGATCGCCATCATAGCGGAGGTTTCGTACTCGCAGGCGTGCTGCAAGTCGGCCTGATCTTCGAGTATATCGCGGACCTTGGCCATCCCGAACACAAAATAGCTCGTGCTCGCGATAGCAGCCTGGGTTTCCAGGGTTAATTCGGTCGTCAAGACGTTCAGCGCCGTCATGTTGCCTGCGTGCCCGTTTACGATCATGATCCGCCTGAAACCACAGCGAAGCACCGACAGGCAGAGGTCGCGCAAGATCGAATGCCAGGTCGCAAGGCTGACGGTGAATGTGCCGCCGAAGGCCATGTGATGTTCGGAAAGCCCCACCCAGACCGCTGGAGCGACGACGATAGGGCGGACCTTTTGGACGAGGCGGGCCGTCCTGATGCAGGCTTCGTCGCACAAGAACGTGTCCGTGCCGGTCGCGAGATGCGGCCCATGCTGCTCGGTGGCACCGACCGGCAAGAGAACGATCGCGTCATTCCTGGCCAGCTGCTCAAGGGACGCAGCACTCAGCCTGCTCCAACGTACATCGGGCATCAGCGGTTCTGCCGTAGGCAATGCCGGGACGGATGATGGTGTCACCGTCACGGCGCCGCCACGCATTCGATTTCGATGTCGAAGGGTAGCGGCCATGAGGCAACCGACACGAAAGTGCGCGAGGGCGGGTGGGACGGGAAGAACCTCGCATAAACCTCGTTGATCACGCCGTAGAAGCCGGAGTTCGCAGCGTAGATCCGGACCATCACGACATCGTCCAGCGAGCATCCGGCGGCCTGCAGGCAATGCGCGACAGCACGCAGCGACGCCTCGGTCTGCACGTCAATGGCGCCACGGACGATGGCGCCCGTCGTAAGGTCGAACGGCGGCGTTCCCGACACGAACACGAACCCGTTCGCCCGGGTGGCGATTGACAGCGGCAGACCGAGGCGGCGTGCGGCCTCTGACAGCACTGGTACTTCGATAATCTCTTTCATATGAAAGACCTTGACCAATGTCGTTTGTTGCGTTGAAGGACGTGGTAGAAGTCAGAACCCGGCCACAGACCGCCGCTCGCGCGTCCGCGGAAACGCAAGCCTGCCGTGCGGATAGAACCTGCGCCACCGGCATCATGACGTGCAGCCGTCCACGCACGCTTCGAGGCGGGCGACGACGTCCTCCCGATCCAGCATCCCGTCACGGGCGATGAATACCAGCTGCACCGGCTCGGACACATCCACGTTGGGCGCTGGGCTGATTGTCGCGCGCGTGCCCACCATCTGAAACAGCATCGGCCTGTCAGGGTGATCGGCAAACAGCACAATGCCCTTGGCACGCAGTAGCCTGCCGGCAAACCGCGCCACCTCCGCCTGGAAACGCTGAAGCGAGAGCGGCTGCGAGCATGTCCAGCTCACGCTTTGAAAACCTGGCGTCGTGAGGCAGGACCGGGCAGGAGGCGCCGTCGATACACGCAAGCTGCCGGAGAACAGCAGCTCAGGCGGTAGGAAACCATGTCGAGCTTCCTGCAGGCGGCTGTCCGGCGTCATATCGCCTAGACGCAGCCTAACCCGGCGAAGCTCGTCCGCGTCGACCAGATCGGTCTTGGTCAACGCTACGAAGTCTGCGGCTAATATTTGCGAGCGGCAAAGCGGCTCGTCCAGCAAAGCCGGGGTGTCTGCCAGGTGCCGCGCATCGGCTAGGCAGATCACGGTGTCCAACGCTGCTTCCCGCCAAATGACGGGATCGAGCAAGCTCCGGACGATCTCAGCCGGATCGGATACGCCGCTCGTCTCGATCACGATGGCGTCCGGCGCCGGGTTGCGGCGCAGCAGTGCGGACAGCGTCTGCAACAGGTCGCCCTGCAAGCTGCAGCAAATGCAGCCGTTCTTCAGGCTCACCACGTCGCCATTAACGCTCGCCAGCAAGGCCGCATCGATATCGACAGCGCCGAAATCGTTGACCACGGCTGCAAGGCGGCGTCCGTCCGGTTCAGTCAGCATCCGGTTGACCAGCGTGGTTTTGCCCGCGCCTAGGAACCCCGTGACCAGCAGGATAGGAACGGCCATCGTCAGCCCGCAGCGACCGGGCGGCGCACCGGGCTGCCTGGCCGTGCATCCAGCACCAGAGCGCCGTCCGCGATGACGGGCGTTCCGTTCACCAGCAAGTGGCGCATACCTTCGGCCGCCCGGTTCATCGCCTTGAACTCGGCCCGGTCTGACAGCGCCGCCCAGTCAAAGACGACGATGTCGGCGTCGCAACCTGTCTGGATGCGGCCCTTGCTGCGCATTGCCGGAGTGCTCGGCTCCAGGATCTGCGCCGGGATGAGGGTGCATTTCGCCAGCCCTTCCCACAGAGGCATAGCTTCGCGTTCACGCACCCAGTGCCGCAGGAACCGGGTGAACGTGCCGGAGGACCGAGGGTGCGATACCGCCCCATCCGGGAGCGGCCAGGATCCGCCGTCATAGGTTCGCCCCTCAAGCGTCCAGGGTACCGCGTCCGATGCGATGGCTCCCCCCGGGAACAGCACTGAAACGTCGAGCAGGTCGCGATGGCGCTTGTTCGCGACCACGTCGAGGAAGTGGAACAGCACCAGCGCGCCCGGGTCTTCAGCTTGGGCTGCCAGCAGCTGGCTCCTGTCGCTGAAGCGGCGCCCAGTCTGCACCACCTCGATGGCGTCGTACCCGCTGCCGGTGCGCTTGGAAAAATCCGGGTCGGTGAAGAAAGTCGCCCCGACGACAGTAGAGCCGGTGCCATAGGGGTAGGCTTCCACTGTCACTTTGAGGCCCTGGGCCTGCGCCGTGCGCACCAACTCCGCCGCACGCTCCACGTCGTGCAGGCTGGTGCTGTTGAAGTGGCAGATGTGCATGTGCGCGCCGGTCGAACCAGCATAGCCGATCAGCCGCGTATAGGCCTCCACCGAGGAGCGCGGGTCCACGTCCGACGCAAAGGCGATATGGGTGAAGGTTGGCGCCCCGGCCATTGCAGCCAGGCTGCACAGCTGAGACATCTCCTTCACCCCGCTGCCTGGCGCGTAGGCGTTCGGGAAGCCGACGCCGATGCCACCCTGGTCCAGCCCGGCCTGCACCCGTGCCAGGATGTCCGTCAGCTCGCCATCCGATGCGACGAGGTCCGACCAGCGCGGGTCGCGCATGGCCTGGCCCATGCCCTCGATAGTGGGATCGACCTGCTGCGACGTCATGGCGGCGACACGGGCGAACACCCAGCCGGTTGATGCGCCGTAGTTCAGCGTACGGCCGGCTTGGGCCTGCTCGTCATACCAGCGCGCCACCGGCAGCACGCCCAACTCTAACTCCAGCGTGGTGGTTACGCCGTCAAAGGCCTGCATGCGGTCGGCGGGCAGCGATTGCCCATGGGCGTGCAGGTCAATGAAGCCCGGCGCTACCACTAGTCCCCTGGCGTCGATGACATGGGCCGCACTGCCAAGATCCTTGCCAACAGCGGTGATCCGGCCACTGGCAATCGCCACATCTGAAACAGCGTCATGCCCAGTTTCAGGATCGATCACGCGACCGCCGCGGATCAGCAAATCATGCATGTTTCATCCCTCAAGCGGGTCCGAGGCAGGTGGCGCGCTGGCTGGCATAGTAACCCAGTCAGCCGCTCAGGCCAGCCGTTGAGCCGATCCTTGGCCACATCCGGTTCATTGCCACCGGCGGCGGCCGAGAGCCCGAGAATTGACCAACCGCTGCGTTCACCTGCGTGACATGCCTTCACCAAGCTTGGATCGCGGCCAAGAACCCGCCGACCATGCCCTAGCCCCAGCTTCGATCAGTGTCTTTACCGGAGCACACACACCTTTGCTACCGAGGTTGCATGGGTGGTGTCGGCTCCACGGCTACACCCCCAAGCACCTTCCTACCGTTCGATCGCGGTCTGGCCCGGTCGCTGCAACCACTTGAGCGAGAGCGCGGACAGGAACCCGATTCCGGCGACAATGGCTAAGAATGCGCCTGGCGCCGACTTGTCACCGCTGACGGCGACGAGCCCGGACGTGACCAGCGGAGCGAAGCCGCCCAAGAGCGCCGCAGCCAGGTTGTAGGCGATGGCAAGGCCGCTGAACCGCAGCCTGGTCGGGAACAGTTCTGCGGCGACCGTGCCGAACGTACCTGAAACCAGAGCACACACCAGTGCCACCATAGTGAACAGGAGAAAGACATTGGCCGAGTGGGTCGATAAGGCCCGGTATAAAGGGTAGCTCAAGATCATCAGCAGGAACGTGCCAGCTTGTAGGATCCAACGGCGGGGCATGAAATCGCTGGCAAAGCCGGTCGCGACGATGCCGAGCGACAATAGTCCGACGGCATAGCTGACTACCACGGTCGCTGTCCGGACGTCGTAACCGGCCACGTTCGTGAGATAGGGCGTCATCGCGACATTCAGGGTTGTGATGAATGCCTGGTTCACGCTTACAAACCCGATGCCGACAAGGATCGCAATCCAGTGTGAACGCAGGACCTCCATGGCTGGAAGCCGGGCCGCCCGTGCCTCCCCCAGCGCCTTGAAGACGGCTGTTTCGTGGAGGTTGCTGCGCAGGAAGAAGCCGATCACCCCAAGCACGCCACCGATCGCAAATCCGATGCGCCAGCCATACCCCTCCATGTCCGGTACCGACAGATAGGAGTGCAGTGTCGAGCTGACGAAAGTCGCGATGAACGCGCCGGTGTTCACGCAGAAGAACATGATGCCACAGGCAAGGCCGGCCCGACGCGGGGCGGTCTCGACAACATAGGTGATCGCGCCCGGCAACTCGCCGCCAACGCAACACCCCTGAATGAACCGCAACATGATGAAGCAGATTGGTGCGGCAAGACCGATCGTGGCGAAGCCGGGCATGGCTGCCATTGCGATAGTTGCCATCGTCATGATCAGCAACGAAAGCAGGAACGCACGACGCCGGCCGAACCGGTCGCCGATGTGGCTGATGACCACCCCCCCCAAAGGCCGCGACAAATAACCGACCGCGAAGACCGCAAAGGTCTTAGCCATCGAGATGCTGGGATCATCGCCCGGAAAGAACACCCGTGCGATATACTGTGCGAAGGTGCCGTAGATGATGAAATCGTAGAACTCCAGACCGCCACCGATGCTGGCCAGCGAGATGGTTTTCCAGTCCAGGCGGGGAACTAGCCAATGATCGTTGGGGCCGGCAAGCTTGTTTTCGGTTGCAGCGTTCATGACGGAGCTTTCCTTGAGCGCGGATATGGAGATCTATCAGCTTGTGCGGGTGCCATGCAGGCAGCAGCCTGCCGATCGACCGTAGGCCGGCTCGTGGAACGCCGTGCTCTGGTCGATGTCAGAGGCCCCACCGTCTGCGGCAGCGCGGTCCACGGATGCCAGGCGCTGATCGGCGGCGCAGGAGCATGTCCTTGCAACGGCTCCACGCCCTGCGTCGCATTGAGCGCGGCAGTACTATGAATGACTGTGAGCGCCATATCAGTGCATGCGGTGACGCTGTCCGGCACGAGCAAAGGGCTATCTGCCCTGGGACGTGCGTGGCTTCAGGTACGATGAACAGGCCATGCGGTCTCCGGGGTTGCAGAACAGCAGCGCAGCCTATAGCCAACCGGAATGACAAGAATGACAAACCCTCCACCCTTTGCGCCAATCCGCCCTCGACGGGTCGTGTTTGTCGCCTACGCCGACCACCAGCCACTCGACTTGGTTGGCCCGCTCCAGGTCTTCGCTCTCGCCAACCGGGAGGGCGCGTCCCCTCCCTACGAGATCGTCATCGCCGCCGAGCAGCCTGGCCGCGTCGATTCCGCCTCAGGTCCCAGCTTCCTCGTGGAACATGGGCTGGAGGCCCTGGTGGACGCGGACACCGTTGTCATCCCGGGCGGACCAGGCATGGATGCGGACATCCTTGGGACAGCCGTAGTACCCGCTCTGGCTAAAGCCGCCCGCACGGCCCGGCGAGTCTGTGCAGTCTGCACAGGTGCTTTCCTGCTCGCCCGGGCAGGTGCTCTCGCAGGCAGGAAGGCGACGACACACTGGCGCAGTTGCGCGGACCTGGCCGCCCGCCACCCAGAAATCGATGTGCTGGTTGACCACATCTACGTGCGCGACGGTTCGGTCTGGACCTCGGCTGGGATGACTGCCGGCATCGACATGGCGCTGGCGCTGGTCGAAGAGGATCACGGCCAAGCGATGGCGGCGCGGCTGGCGCGCAACCTTGTCGTTTATCTCCGCCGCCCAGGCGGGCAAGCGCAGTTCAGCGAGCCTCTCGCGTTGCAGCAGCAGTCGCGGCCAGGCCGCTACGGCGCGTTGATGGAGAAAGTCGCCGCCTCATTGCGCCAGCCCTGGACGGTGCCTGAGATGGCCGCGGCAGCCGGGCAATCGGCTCGTACGTTTCAACGGCACTTTACCGAGATTGCAGGCCAGTCGCCGGCTGCTGCCGTCGAAGTGCTCCGCGTGTCGCGCGCCCGCACCATGCTGGAGACAACCGGTGCTGCGAACGCCGTCGTGGCCGCGCGATGCGGTTTCGGCACGGAGGAGCAAATGCGAAGGGCGTTTCACCGCCGGTTTGGCGTGCCGCCCGGGGCCATCCGTGACTTCTTCGGGTGCAAGACGTGATGGAATACCGGTCGGTGACGATGCCCCGCAAACACGAACAGTACAGCAGCATCCGCCTCCCTCAACGAGTTCTGGAGCAGCGGCTAGGTCCCAAGCATGACCCTGCTCTGTTTGCCATCAAGAACGACCGGTCGCCTGGCTGGGACAGGCGCACCGTGCTGGTGGTGGACGAGGCGGCGATGCTGGATAGCCGCGTCACCGGCGAGCTGCTGGCCGAGGCGCGCGGGGCTGGGGTCAAGATGATCCTGGCCGGGGATGACCGCCAGCTCGCCAGCATCGAACGGGGTGGGCTGTCCACCGAGCTGCGCAAGGCACACGGGGCGGCCGAGATCACCGAGGTGACGCGGCAGCGGGTGGGCTGGCAGCGGCAGGCGGCGCGCGACCTGGCCGAGGGCTGGTTCGACGCGGCGGTGCAGGCGTTCGACCGGCACGGTGGGGTGACGTGGACGGCGGACCAGGAGGCGGCACGGGCCGCCTTGGTCGCGCGCTGGATGGCGGACACCTTGGCGGACCCGCAGGCCAGCCGGTTCGTGTTCGCCTACACGAACGTCGAGGTAGACCGGCTCAATGCGGAGCTGCGCGGGGTCAGGCGGGACCGGGGCGAGCTGGCGTCACCTGATACCGTGCTGGCGACCAAGCACGGCGAGGCTGCCTTTGCGGCGGGCGACCGGGTGCAGTTCACCGACACGGCGAAGAAGCTGGGCATCCACAACGGTAATGCCGGCACCATCACATGGTTGGACGCCGCGACGGGGCAGGTATGGGTGCGGTTGGACGCGCCCGCCGGCAAGGAGGGGCGGATTGTCACTTGGTCGGCGGCGGACGGGTTCGACGGCTTCGGGCACGGCTATGCGGGGACGATCTACAAGGGGCAGGGCAAGACGCTGGACCACACCTATCTGCTGCATACGCACCACTGGCGGGCGGCGGCGAGCTACGTGGCGCTGACCCGGCAACGGGAGGGCGCGCAGGTGTTGGGCCGTGTGTCTGAGCGGTACGGTGTACTGTCATAAGGCTATGCGGAAGTCCTATTCGGAATTAGGGTTCCTGAGTGGGCGGAGTGCGCCTTCTGCGATGGCCTGCGGCAGGTTGAAGGCGTATCGGCCGAGGAAGTTGATGTGCTTGAAGAGGAGCGGCGAGACCCGGGCGATGTCGGCTTCGCTGATGCTCCAGCCTTCCCGGGTGAGCTGGCCGACTGCGGCCTGGATGTAGGTCGAGTTCCACAGCGCGATGGCGTTCAGCGTCAGGCCGAGGGCGCCGAGCTGCTCCTCCTGCTCGTGCCGGTGGGCTTTCCTGATTTCACCGCGGTCGCCATGGCAGACGCGCCGGGCGAGACGGTGGCGGAACTCTTGGCGGTTGAGCTGGGTGAGGATGCGGCGGCGCTTTTCCTTGCTGTCGACGTAGCCGAGCATGTGCAGCGTCTTGATGATGCGGCCGAGTTCGGCAAGCGCGCGGGCCAGGGTGGTCGGGCGATCCTTCACTTGCAGCACGCGCATGATGGCGCCGGCATGGATGCGGCCCAGCTTCAGCGACCCTGCCAGTCGCAGCATGTCCTCCCAGTTGCGGGTGACGAGGTCGATGTTGATGCGGTTGCGCGCGAGACCGTTCAGCGGGCCGTAGTCGGCGGTCTTGTCGATGCGCCAGAACCGGGCGTCGCCGATGTCGGCAAGCCTTGGGCTGAACTGGTAGCCGAGCAGCCAAAACAATCCGAACACCGTGTCGGCATAAGCGGCGGTGTCGGTCATGATCTCGGCCGGCGCGAGGTCGGTCTCCTGGCCGAGCAGCAGCCCCAGGATGACCAGGCTATCGCGCAGAGTGCCGGGCACGACGACAGCGTTCAGGCCGGTGAACTGGTCGGAGACGAGGTTGTAGTAGGTGATGCCACGCCCGGCTCCGAAGTATTTCGGGTTGGGTCCGGCATGGATGGCGCTGCTGGGTGCGACGAAACGGATGCCGTCGGCCGATGCCACCTCTCCGCTTCCCCAGATGTGGGCGATCGGCAAGGCGTTCTGCGCCGCTACGATCCTGGCATTGGCGGCGGCAATGGTTTCTGGCCGGATGAAGTTCTGGCTGACCCAGGACAGCCGCGCACGGCTGAGCGCCGGCTGGTCGGTGCGGACCAGGGGCTCGAAGCCGATGTTGCAGGCCTGCGCGATCAGGCCGCCGCACAAGCTGGTCGTGAAATCCTCGACGCGCGCGTGGCGCTCGCTGACATGGGTGAAGGCATCAGCGAAGCCGGAGCGCGCGGCCGCCTCCAGCATGACGTCCGGCAAGTCGATCTTTGGCATCCGGGCTGCGATGGCCGATTGCAGGGCGACAAGGCTGGGCGGCCGTTCAAGCTTGTCGAGCGGACTGAGCACCAGCTCGTCGCGGTCGTTGCGGCGCTCGATCCGGGTATGGGGGTTGTTCGGCAGGTTGGCTGCGATCTGGCGCCAGGCGCGGTCGAGCCTGGCGGTCAGGTCGCCCATCTCTGTCCCGGCATCCAGCGACCGGTCGAGCGCGCGGCAGACGGTCAGGCGTGCGGCATTCCAGGCCTCGCCGCTCAACAGGCCCAGCCTTGGATCGGCGTAGCGCACGCCAGCCGGAACGAACACGTCACGCCGCTTGAGCCCGGCGCGGAATGCTTCGAGGGCTGCGAAGACGTAGGCGCGGTTGTCGGCAACGCGGCCGGCGTCATCAAGAGCATGACGCCTCCAGGCCGGCCCCATGAATTGGGTTGGCGCACCGGCCATGCGGGACTTGTTCCAGTCTTTGACGCCACACAGGTAGTCGAGCGCCGCGGTCACCGGCTGGCCGGCCGGCGCCGCCTCGAACGCGGTGCGCTGCAGCAGGGCGGAGAACAGCGTGCGCACCCGCCGCCAATGCGGCCGCAGTTCCTGGTAGCGCCGGTCGTCAGGCTTGGTGACCAAGCTGTCGACGCTGGCCATGGCGGCTTTGATGTCGATCCTGGCAATCTGTTCGAACAGGGCGGCCTTCCATCCGGCCAGCGGCAGGTCGCCATCTTCGTCGGCCACGACATGCTGGCCCACGTCGCGCAGCATGATGGCAGCGGCATCGAGATCGCGCAGGGAGCGCAGCCTGGATTTGCTGTGCGCCTCTTCTGCCTGGCTGAAGAGGTCGGTTGCCAGTGCGTCGAACAGCTCGACCGCATCGTCGAGCGCCGTTGCTTCCAAGGTTTGGAACAAGGCCGCCAGAGTGGCCGTACGCCGCGGTTCCTGAAGGGCGGCCAGGTTGGCCGGCTTGGCCGTGCGCGCGTTGCGCGCCAGCCGTCCCAGCGGAGCGGCGGGCAGATCGGCGGCTGGCGCCAGCCCCAGGCCGTGGCTGCGGATGGCGTCGATGCGCTCCAGGTGCCGGAGCAACTCGGCCGGGGTGCGCCGCTTCGGCGCGGTTCGAAGGTCATCCAGCGTGGCGAGCGCCTCGTCGTCGGAGGTGACCAACGCCACCAGCTTCTCACGTTGTTCGGCGGTCAGGGCCTGGGTCAGGCGCTGCCACAACCGCAGGGAGGCGCGGTGGCGCACACGGCTGACCAGGCGTTCCAATGTGGAAACACCGGGCAGCAGCACCTTGTGCGCCAGAAGCCAGGTGTCGCCCGGTCGAACAGAAGGCCGGGCCGGTCATCTCCGGTCCAGCACAGAACGTAGAGCCAACGGGTCAGCCGGAAGCCGGCGGCAGAGTCCTCCTCAAGGTCGCGGAACCCGTACTGCTCGCGGATGGTCGCAGCATGGCGCCAGCGCTGCCGGCCATCGCGATAAGCACCCAGGCACGGCGGCGCAGTTTCACCGAGCTGGCGCGCCATGGCCGCGACCACCGCGGGCGGCGTCTGCGTCGGATCGTCAAGGAAGGCACCCAGGAAGCGGGCCGTCCCAAGCTGGACGGCAAAGCCAAGGCGGTTGTGCGCGCCACGCATCGTGTCCACCAGTTCGCGGTCAGCAGCGTCGAGATGGAAGTGGCGGGCGAGCTGCTCCTCATTGGGATCCCCGGCGTAGCGGCCGTATTGGGCGAGCTGTTCGTCGGACAGGAAGCGGCTTGGCATGGTGTGCGAAACTCCGGACTTGTGCGTCAGTCCGGGCGTGGACCAAAGATCAGGCACTTACATGCTGCAAAACTCCCATGCGGAATAGGACGGTTATGCGATAAGTTCCGCACGCTCCCCAGGGCAGCCGCATGAAGCTTGGCTACGCCCGTGTCTCGACCGAGGACCAGCGCCTCGACGTGCAGCGCGCTCGGCTGAACGAGGCCGGCTGCGGTAGGCTGTTCGAGGAGAAGGTTTCCGGGGCCGCCCGCCAGCGGCCCGCCCTGGAACAGCTGCTGCGGGAGCTGCGCATCGGCGACGTCCTGGTCGTCACGCGCCTCGACCGCCTGGCGCGCTCAACCGCCGAGCTGCTGCGCATCGCCGAGGTCATTGCCGAGAAAGATGCTGGATTGCAGTCGCTCGAGGAGCCCTGGGCAGACACCACCACGCCAGCCGGACGCATGGTGCTGACAATGTTCGCTGGCGTTGCTGAGTTCGAACGTGCCCTCATCCGGCGCCGCACCAATGAAGGACGCCAAGCGGCCAAGCGCCGCGGCGTGTCGTTCGGACGGCCGCAGAAGCTACGGCCGGATCAGAAAACCCTCGCCCTCTCCCTGGTCGAAGAAGGCCGGTCCATCAGCGAGGTCGCCAGGACCTTCAACGTCCACCCCGCCACTATCCACCGCTGCCTCAACACGGCCAAAACCGCCAAACTTGCCTTATGACAGTACACCGTACCGCTCAGACGCACGGGCCGCGGACGCGACCGGTATCCCGCGCCTGTCGGCTGCAGCCGAGGCGGCGACCAGCGCCTTGCGTAACGCGCCGGACGAGAAGGACCGTGCCAAGGCGTGGCGCGCCGTGCAGAAAGACGAGCGGGTCGGGGTCGAGATGGGCGTGTTCCGGGCGGCTGTGACGCAGCGGTTCGGGGAGGATGGCGTGCGGCAGATGCTTCGGGCCGAGGGCCGGGCGGGCGCAGTTACGTCACCATCCGTTGGGCCTGAGCAGCGGCCCGTGCTGGATCAGGTGGCCCACCTCACCGTGACCTTAAGGTCAGCGGAGCGGGCCGGCGTAGCCGCTACCCAACGAGAAGCGGAAAGCGAACGGCAAGGGCAACGGCGGGGGCTGCGCATGTAGGATGGATGCCGTTCTTCTGTCATTGCCAACGTCGACAAGGTTGTCCGTCTTCGCGACCTTCAATCAAAGTGTCCTCCTTGCCGCGGGCAGCCCGGAGGTTACGGACAGGCCGGGCGTGGCCGGTCATGGGTGGTTTGGCAGACAGATTAGCGTGGCTTCGGGTAACACAGGATTTCGTCGGTCTAGCCGCGAGCCCATGTCCCCATCGGGTGGGTAGTGGAAGGTTCAATCTGGGCTTGAGGATCACAAAACGATGTTTACGACGGTTGCGAACGCACGACGGCCGGCGACGGCTTGGGTGAAGGTTCGGGTTAGCCGGAGCGAGCGGCCATGAGGGACAGGATGCGCCCGGCTGTTTCAGGGGTGACAGGGTTGTAGACAATCATCCCGAGATCGGGACGACCGTCGACGGCGAAGGCAGAGAACTCAAGTTCGATAAGCCCAATCTCAGGATGATAAAGGCGCTTCACGCCGTCCGCATGCGCAGCGACGTCGTTGGCCCGCCAGAGCGCCTCGAACTCCGGGCTGATCCTGGACAGCTCTTCGACCAGCTGGGCGATCTGCGCATCCGCACCAGCCCGAGCGGCATCCGCTCGGAACGCCCCCACGACATAACGGGCCACACTATGCCAATCCTCCTGCGCAGCCTTGATGCCGGAATTCGAGAACATCAGGCGCAGGATGTTGCGCTGCTCGCGGGGGAGCTTGCCGTAGTCGGTCAAGAGCGTGGTCGCCGCCGCGTTCCAGGCGACCACGTCCCAGATCGCGGTCTTGATGATCGCCGGACTGCTCGACAATGCATCCAGCACGCGCTGCAGCCGGGGGGTCACCGCGTCGGAGGCGTTGTAGCGCGCCTCGGGTGGCCGCCCGAGGCCGAGGACGAACAGATGCTCCCGTTCGGGCTCGGTCAGCATCAAGCCGGCGGCGATGCGGTTCAACACGTCGGCCGAAGGCGCGCCTCCTCTGCCCTGTTCGAGCCAGGTATACCAAGTCGGGCTGATGTTGGCCCGTTGGGCAACCTCCTCCCGGCGCAGGCCCGGCGTGCGCCGGCGCTCACTGCTGAAGCCGAATGCCGCCGCGTCCAGCCGCGACCGTCGGTCGCGAAGGAATCTGCCGAGCCTATTGGTCGCTTCGGTATGCATGCCGCTCCTGTTAATACATATACTATGATAAGATCACTACTTTAACAGGAACAGCGTTCGAGGGATGCGATCCTGCGGAATGACTTTGGAGGGTTTCATGCGGGTATTTCTAACGGGCGCGACCGGCTTCATCGGATCCCGCATCGTATCCGAGCTTTTGGCGGCCGGGCATAGCGTCCTTGGCCTGACGCGGTCCGATGCCGGAGCGCGATCCCTTGCGGCGGCTGGCGCCGAAGCGCATCGCGGCACCTTGGAAGACCTTGACAGCCTTCGCGCCGGAGCGGCGCGGGCGGATGCCGTGATCCATACGGCCTTCGACCACGACTTCGCGCATTTCGTCGCAAACTGCCAAAAAGACAGGTCTGCGATCCAGGCTTTGGGCACGACGCTTAAGGGCTCCGACCGGCCTCTGATCATCACCTCTGGAACCGGGATGGGCGACGCCGGGCTCGGCCAGCCTGCGACGGAAGATGTGGTGGACACGAACAATCCCAATCCGCGCGTTGCGTCCGAGCTGGAGGGCATTGCGGTGCTGGATACTGGTGTCGATGTGCGCGTCGTGCGACTGCCGCAGGTTCACGATACGGTCAAGCAGGGGCTGATCTCGCCCTACATCGACATCGCGCGGCAGAAAGGGGTGGTGGCCTATGTCGGCAATGGCGCCAATTGCTGGCCCGCGGCCCATGTGTCGGATGTGGCAAGGCTCTACGGGCTCGTTCTCGACAACGGCGCCAGAGGGGGCCGCTATCACGCCGTCGCCGAGGAGGGGATCGCGGCACGGGACATCGCTACGGTTGTAGCCGCTGGTCTTGGTATGCCGACAGTGTCGCTGTCAGAGGAGGAAGCGCAGGCGCATTTCGGATGGTTCGCGATGTTCGCCGGGCTGGACCTGCGGGCGTCCGGCACGTGGACCCGCGCGCAGCTCGGCTGGGAACCCACCGGGCCGACCTTGATGGCCGATCTGCAGGCGATGGACTACTCCCGGCCGGCGACCATGGCATAGCGGGAGGAGCGCCCCGGACGGCAGCTTATCGGCGGCCTCCATGATGCGCCTATGTCCGGGTTAGCTCGACAGCGGACGTGCTAAATGTCCTTCAATCGTTGGTTTGATGGACAAGCATTCCACATCGCATCAAGCACAACCTGGACTGCATCTGGCGGAAAGCTGCCGGTTCGCTTCGTCGCTACTGGCGCGCTTGGTGGTCTAGCTTCGAAGTAAAAGTCTGGATGTATGTCGTCGGAGAGGCGCCAGTTGCGCGGCTGAACGCTGTGCTGGGCACGGATGGCCAATCTGCACAACTTCGCAGTCGCTGGGCCTGGTCGGACGCATGTGGACGGTTTGGCACCGCCGGGCTACCTCGTATGTTCCTGCTTTGCGATGGAGCCACGCATGAGACGCCGCTATGTCACCGCAGACGTATTCACCGACACCCTGTTCAAGGGCAATCCTGTCGCGGTGATCCTTGACGCAGCCGGACTGTCCACGACGCAGATGCAGGCAGTCGCCGTGGAGTTCAACTATTCGGAGACGACCTTTGTCCTTCCTCCGCGCGACCCGGCGCATACCGCATGGGTCCGCATCTTCACGCCGAGCCGGGAAGTTCCGTTTGCGGGCCACCCCAACATCGGGACGGCTTTTGTTCTGGCGGGTCAAGTAGCAGCGTCTGGCAAAGGAACATCGCACCGGTTCGTATTCGAGGAGGAGGCCGGCTTGATCCCGGTCAACCTACTGTGCGAGGGCGGTGCCGTAGTCGGGGCGGAGCTGACGGTACCGCAACCGCTCTCCCGGCGAGCCTTGGTTCCGGCAGAGCGCGCGGCCGCCTGCCTTTGCCTCACGGCGCAGGACATCCAGACGGACGCTCATGAACCACAGGTGATCTCGGTCGGCCTGCCGTTCCTTGTAGTTGAACTTGCCTCGCGTGACGCGCTACGGCGGGCCAGGCCAGACCGTGCAGCCTATGATGGCTTGCTGCCGTTGGACGGGGCCACCGCGGTATATGCCTACACGCGCGAAATCGGCGCAGCCGAGGCCGGCACCGACCTGCAGGCCCGCATGTTCACGCCGCGGATGACCGAAGACCCCGCCACGGGCAGTGCAACATCCGCCGTGACCGCGTTGATCGCCGAACTCCAAGGCGGGGGAGCCGTCAATCTGCGTGTCGGACAGGGTGTGGACATGGGGCGCTCAAGCCTCCTGCTGACCCGCACGCACAACCAGGGCGGCGCAGAGATGACGTTCGTCGGCGGGCGCTGCGTTACCGCCTTCGAGGGTAGCTTCTTCCTGGCTGGTGAGGATGGCGACGCTGCCGGGTGAGCCGGTTCCTTCCTGTGCTTCGCTGTAACATCTTGTCAAACTCGTTTGACCGACACCAGCAGTTCTAAGTCGGCTCTGACGTGAGTGTCACTTGGTGATCTGGGCTTCGATATCGGGTGGGGGTTTGGAGTCGATTAGGGTCTGCATGAGCGTGGTCCAGCCTGGGAAGACCAGGTAGGCCGTGATGGTCCTGATGTGTTCGAAGAAGCGGGTGCGGGCCCGCTTGGCGGTTCTCGCGTCGATCCAG
>JAABUK010003483.1_pt1 | contig 26574 bp, 25 predicted proteins | sample 5559141 | NCBI WGS metagenome assembly JAABUK01 (sample SAMN10711869, study PRJNA513367) | rock metagenome | isolation source: Antarctica rocks | place: Antarctica: Victoria Land, Pudding Butte nord | collected 2016-01-03
CTCCTCGCCGTAGTAGTCGTCTCCTTACTCTTGACCCCAACATTGAACCCCCCACTTAACGCGCCACTGAGCGCACCGCCCAGCGTCGCGGCCGCAGAGGACATGGTCTCCGTGGTTTTGGTGGCTACGGTGTTGGCTTCGGCGGAGGAGGCGAGGTCGGAGTTGGCTTTTGCGACCTCGGAGGATTGCTGGGATCGGTGGGTTTGGGAGAGGGTTTGCGATGCGGATTGGGACTGGGATTGCGAGTGTTTTTGGGTGGAGGTGGAGTCGGAGGTGGAGAGGGACTTGGAAGACATGTCTGTTTTCTGTGGGTCGAAAGGCTGGTGGCGGGTGGGCGAAGTGAGACGTGATGGGTGCTGCGACGATTGCGAGGCAGGGGCTGCCTAGGTAGATGTAGAGGTGGTGGAGAGCAGGAGAGAGAGAGAGAGAGAGAGAGAGAGAGAGGGAGAGAGAGAGAGAGGGAGAGAGAGAGAGAGGGATCGAATTAAGGGTCGAGGGGGGCTCTTCACTGAACAAACAGAGTTTCCATGCTACTTGGTAGCACGCACATCAAAGGCCGAGCACGTGACAGAGGACGCTCTTGAGCCGTAGGTTGGGGCCAGATGAATTGGGTAACGGGATATTGGAGTCTTTCCACCTTTGTCGAAAGCTGATCGATTTTCCTTTCATGTCTATCTCATGCCTGAAAAGGCAGTAGGCAACACGCCCAGTTCAGTCCTGCCCCTGCCATCATAACATGCGCAGTGGTTTCAGAAGAGCATATCATAGCTTTTCAACTCCCATTCGATCGAGCAGTCAGCCCGCTCTCCAGACTGTGCCTTGTACTCATTAACGTTCCAATGGCCGTCCTCGGCACCAATACAAGCTCCCCATGCCAGTGGATCAGAAGTGTGGTTTCGTTTGGGGTATCGTCAACGCCGTCTGCAACATCGCAGTATGTGTAAATAGCACAAATAGAATTCCCTGTTCGTTTCCCTTCGTCGAAGAATTACCCGTCACCGCTCCCCTCCATTCCAACCACCAACACCATAGCCAGACGGCGCTCCATACATGGTAGCTGAACCGATGAGAGTGTGATCCTAGAGCGATTCGTCAGTCGGCTTCAGTATGTCCTGTCATGCGGTAACCAACCTTCTTCCGCTTCTTCCTCCCTGGACCATGACTTCCATCTTCACTATTAGACAGAAAACTCTGGTCCATATCCACAGCCTCGTCATCCACGAATCCGTCACCATATCCCTCAAAGCTGTTATCGGCGTAGCTTCGTTTCTTACCGACTCTTCGAGGTCGAAGACCTTCTCCAGCAGCTCCTGACAGAGTCCGAACAGCGTTTCCATTTACCTGTTGTCGCTGAATAGCGCCAGGTACGGCTTTCCTGCCAGCTGGGTCCTGAACCTGGACCGGCCTGGGTTTCTCAAGCCCTAACATGTCCTCCCAAGCCTCATGATCTCTAGTTCGACCTGGCTGCAAGAACATCGTCTTCTGCAGTCGTGCTTCCAAATCTGCATTAACCTCGATTTTCTTGCCCATCACCTTACTGGCGTACCACGACTCTTCCGGCTCGAGCATCATCATATTGAGACTACTCCATTGTCCTTCGGGAATTTCGTCTTTGGCCGGCTTGTTCCTGCCAGCCAATGCAAAGTTTTTGATTTGACCTTCATAAGACTTGCGTAGTTTGTTGATCTTCTCGTGCGTGACGGGATCCGTACGTGCGACCTTTGCATGTAAGTCGCTGAGTCCATAGCGAGATAGCAGATGTTGGCTAGGATCTGGCCGGATCCGAGGAAGAGCTAATTTTGCATATGTTAATATCTTGTTCTCTGGACGACTTACAGTCAGTGGCAGAGAAGGGGAATCTTACCCGACTTGCATAAGTGAAAGACGTCGCCAACATTCTTTTGAAGCTGTTCAAGGCTCAATTCAACCGGTGCAGGCTGGGTTGCCTCGCTCTCTGCTCTCTGCGACAGGGTTCTCACGGCAGAAATACTTCCACTTGCTGCAAGCTGCTGGTCAGAGGTTTGCGATCCAAGCTCTGTCTGCCAATGTGTACTGGTAGGAGATTCGAGCTCGTGGCCTGATTTAATCTGCGTTGTCGTCGTCTGATCATCAATCCTCTGCCGCTTGGTGATATGCTCTTCATCGAATTCCTCTGGAGCCTTTCTAGTCTGTCCAATAACGTTGTTGTCAGGGGTCGGAAACGATGTCGTGGCTGTCATACTTGGCTGTTGCGATACTTGGGTAGACATAGGCACGGAAGTTGGTGGAGAAGGCGATCGTTGCGCCGCAGCCGAAATAGATGATGCTTGTGTTTCTGTGAAAGATTGGCCATAGCTTTTCGTTGCGACTGACATAAACGGTGAGGCAGGTGAATGTGGTATATAGTCAGGAAAATGTGATTTCGAGGCCTCCTTCACTCCGTCGGCTGGTGGAGAAGGAGGTGACAAAGGAATCGCCGGCTGAGGTCTGTGTGCCTCGGACATGGAAGGCGTCTTCGCGCCTGTAGTACAGAAGAGGCCGATGCTCAATCTGTGGCTTCACACGGTCGCGTCCAGGTTTGTCGCAGGTTCGTCGTAGGGTTGGCGGAAGTCACCGCGGGGTGGCTAATCGAGGGATCTTCGCATGTGCTGAGCTGACTCTGCCACGAAGTGGCGCGCTTCTGACGATCTTTCCGGCAACCGTTCAGTTGTACAGGTCTTTAGAGGCCGCAGATCGTCGATGTGAGCGAAAGAAGGATGATCGGAGCTGCTCTTGTTGGGTGAGGAGATAGGGACGGTTTCAAGCCTAGACAAAGGCACAAGGCACTTCCGATCCGTCACGTGACTACTCAGCGCAGCACTTGGCGTACTCTATCCGACCAACCAGATCACACATGCAGTAAGTCACCATGAATGTGAATCAGAGGATGAATACGGATGAAACGTGTGGTCGCGATGGAGTAGTGTTATTACGATGCTTTAGAAGGCGGCCACGCTCTCGAACAGACAAAGGCATCGTTGAATACCCAAAGACCTCTCCAGCACCAGTTCATGGAACACGATCAAGCGAGCTTCCTCTCGAGCCCAATAATATTCCACTGGCAGACCCCCATCAGATATTGCGAGCCTATAAAGCACACAGGACCTTCCTGACGACACAAATTCCGTGGTAATAGGCTCAGACATCAGTGAGGCCAGCATTGCCTGCAGCAGCCTCGCCTGCCGCCCACAGGTGCAGGTCATGTTGCATGAAGCGAGCTGGATATGTCAGTACCTTGTAACGCTCAGCATGATCTGTAAATGAGGTATTATCCGCCAGGCGGCCATACAAAACCTGCGTCGTACCTTACCTTTCTTGGCAATGTTGCTTCATTAGGCGAGGATGCGTGAGTTTAGATTACACGATCCGAGTATGCCTGCATGGTTGCTGTTCACGGGTTCGCTGGTGAGCATGATATCGCTGGTGACCCAGGAAGATACATCACGGTAGACGTTGTCTATGATCAAAGTCAAAGGGACCAAGCAATCAATTCAATAAACGCAATGCGGGAGCTTGTGGGCGGAAACGACCAGGCCGCAGGATATGGGTTTCGGAATGCAGAGAGGGTAGCAGAGCCTCTCTTCTGTGAGAAGGCTCTCGATGGTGTTACATTTGAGGCTGGCAGTCTGACCGCGTATGAGTTCGTGATCGGAATGCTGAAGCTTGCGTAGAATAAGGGCCTCAACCTTCATTGCAATACACCTGTTGATAGCCTCAAGAAGAAGTGGTTAGGTATCTGTGGAAGACAATAGCGAAATGCCTTGGGCAGAATTAGGGCGAGAATGATTCAAGATCCGAGCTCCCTGGTCAGGATTAGAGGGTAATCCAGTCCGGATTACCGTTCGTGGGATCTGTTCCGGGAGAGAATGGGCTCTTCATCCTTGTATCATTCCGAGGCCATGAGTTATTGCTCTGCTTGTTGTGCGACGAAAGCCTATGCATATGTTGATGGGATACACTGGACAAATTCATGGTTCGTTCCCAGAGTCCTTCACGATCACCAAAGGGAGGCTGAAGGCAAAATCCAAGGGGAAGTTCCATTCGGCAAGATCCATGATGCCGAAGCATGTAGGCGGGGATGAAGCATTTCTACCCACTTAGAACATAAGTTCCTCTGTCCTTGGGGTATGGATTCAAGCAAGCTCGGTAGCTATGTCTGTATTCATTGTCTCTGTGAATAAAGCCCAGTCCGTACCAATACAGTTAAGCTCAAAGCGCGAGAGGGACGAATAGAAGGTCAACCTGCTAGGTCGAATCGGAGTGGAGGTTGGGAGCCAGCACTCATGGGTCTCAAGTCGACCTCAAAACTCCTCGATGCCCATATTGGGTGAAGAACGACCTCCAGCACTAATGACCCTCCATACTAATCAAAACTTATTCGGTTGAAACCGAAAGCACGTATTGAGACATGTTTCTGTCCTTGATCATCAGTATGTCATCAAACAAGGCATCAGGATTTCTCACAACGCAGGGTTTAGCCAGACTTGTGATCGCAAGCGAGGTGGCTCAGCCAGATGATAACACGTGCTTGTGTCTGGCCTCGGCACGTATGGCATGCGAAAGAGCACTCCTGGGCCGGAAGCCAGAGTGGAACTTTGTGTTCCATAACAAAGCACGTCTTTAGAGGATGTTCCCAGTGTAAGAAGTCGCCGCGTCACTTATCAGATTCGAGACATCTGGAAGTTGATCTTGCTCTAAGGCGGCCATCAATTCAAGTTGTTGCTGCTCACTCAAACTTTGCATCCGCTTTTGTGGAGGGTAGTATGCTTGATGCATGTATCGAGAGTACTCCTCCCCGAAAGACCCTAGCCATGGCTTCGTATCCATCGTTACATCGTTGTAACCCGGGAATGCTGTCTGGGATGGAGCCGCAGTCACATTCGGATCCCAATGTGGAAGGCCAGGTATTGTTGAGGGGAATTCATTGTTTACGGAATGGGGATCGAAATCGGGCATGCCATAATTCTCCGCGACCGGTATCGCAGACTGGGTATTGTATCCGTTGGTCTGCATAGGCAAAGTGGACGGCTGCTGGAAAGAGTGCAAAGAGTGTGAGGTATCTTGCTGATGTGTCTGCGCCCCGTCGCCCTGATGCTGCAAGCCATCACCGCTTCCGAGACCTGCGAAATAGTCGGTCTGATCTGGCGGAGAATAAGCCGCGTTTTGGAGCTCCACAGGTGACTCGCCGTAGGACTCGCGATAACTCCGAGGCGAGTGAGAGGCACTCAATGAGGGCGGAAGAGGGCTGGCAGGACTGTAAGATGGAGCTCGTGAGGATAAGCCGGCCTCATCATGTGCTGATGACGGAGATCGAACAACATATGATACATTGCCAGCATAAGCCTTCAGGCATCCGCGGATGAGGTTTTGGTATAATTGTAATGCTGACTGAACACCAGGCCATCTTTCTGATGTGTGGTTGATAGCCTGGAGCGCCATTTGAAGATGAAATTTGACCTCGTCAATCGGATGTTGCCGACGAATGGCAGGATACGAAAGAGACCAGAGAACGGTGTTTAGAGCCATAAATAATGATTGAGTGAAGATCCATGTCAAGTCCACAGATTTGTTGGCGATTTGGGTGTTCTGCATACTGATATTCCGAACGCCAGCATCAAAACATCTCCCTGCTGCCTGCTCTGATGGTTCTGGTACTTGAGGCGAAGGACGATACAAGAAAACTATCATGGTGTTTCGTCTAGCGTGAAACCTGAGAGAAATGTGGTCAGCTGGTCTTTCTAGGCGGCTTTGCTCTGCTTCTTCAAGCCTCCAAACAGCTACTCCAGCTTAGGAGGAAGAACTGCTTACCAAGCCTCGCTAAGTCCACTGCCTTCATCGTTCTTCGGACAAGTTGCAACCCATTCGTCGAGTTTTCGTTGCATGCTCATGAACCATGGGTCTTGATCATTCACTGGGCTATCACGCTTCTTCAGATACAAAGTTCGCCTGATTTCAGCCTGCAACAGCCGCATCCTGAAGAAATGAATTGAGATGCATTTCTTCATCACAGGCTGGTGTCCAGGTAACAACCCTGCAGGGGTAATGAATCGGTCGTCGCAGAGTTCGAAGAAATCGACGTCGATATGGTCGACGGTGGTACCAAATGCACTTGGTCTTCCCAGACTGTGCGCCAAGCCGTACTCCATGGAGGTAATGATCCAGAACAAGCGTCTCCGCATATCGACTTCGAGAGTGTCGAAACGCATTCCTGGTGGCCATTCTTTGATGGTCTTCTCCTCACACAAACCCAGTTCCTGACAGAGCCGGGCAGCAAGACCAACGACCCAGTACGACGCTGTCCGGGTTGGCGTCAGGACCGAGTACTGAGCAATGAGTGCTAGGCACTGCAATGTTGAAAGATCCCTCTTCCGTACAGCGGGTTCAAGGTAGGGCAAGGCCGCCAGATAGTACGAATCGGCAAGACCGGCATATTGAGTATCGAGCTTTTGCATGCTGATTGCAATGACTAGCCTTAGTTGAAAATTTAGGGTGGAATCTGTAGCTCCATGATACACAGCCTGGATATCTTGTCGAAAAGTTGGCTCGTGGAGTAAAGGCAGCATGTACTGCGCTTTGACTATGTAGATATCCACTAACTTGTCCATCAGCTCGTGTCTTGGTAGGATAGGTGCCGCTACAGAGCTAATCAAAGGATAGACCTTCGAGGTCGGCTTCCCACTCTCATCATCGAATTTCTGCTTAATCTCTCGCGCCGTTATATCGGGTACGATCTCTCGTATGCTCTTGTTGGCAGTATTCTGCTTCGCCAGTTCCATCACCAGACGAGTGATGGCTATGCCGCTTGACGGTCCCAGGAAGCGGTGCTCATCCTGCTCATTAAACTTGATCATGCCCGCTCCACGTATCATGGCCTCGGCATCCGGTACATGCTTCTCTTCTTTCTCCAAGGCAACCAGGTCCCCTTGAAGTCGCTTGATGCTCGACTGCAGGGAGGTGATGTAAGCTCTGGGAATGGTCCGGTTCTTGCTTGCGTCGAAGTATTCGCATCGTGCATTGCTTCGCTCGCAGGGATCGCATCGTGGTAGACCGGTGTCACATCTTGTTTTCCTCTACGGTATGTCAGATCTCTCGAACACGCACAGCTCAATCGGCCAGAGTGATTTGCATGCCTGTCGGCACCTCACGCAAGCTGTCACTGTATGATAGACCCTGTTATGGGCAACACCAGGTTGCACTCGACCAGAACTTGAGCTCGAGGCTGTCAATTCAGCGGATGCGTGGTTCACATGAGCCATAGTGGAGTCCGTGTCATCGGGAGCCGTAGCAACATCTCAATCTCCGAGCTCTTTCTGATGATAGCTGCATCGCCCAGTTTGAAGGGTGTGGTGTGGTCCGACCAATCCAGGAATTGCTTCTACTTGGAAACGCGCGTTGCCGGATAGGACCAGTGCTTTGCAACTGCGTGCAAGAGGTAGAACTTATGCTTGCTGCACCTTCCTCTGGGTGGCCTAAAGGGCAGGCAGGCCACATCTCAGAGACCGGATATGTTGGAGGGATGGTCAAGGATTGGGAGATTGACATGCTAATAGTAGCCATTTTCTGCTCCGCAGGTAGGTCTTCTGTCCGGAGGTCCGGGCTCTTTCGTCCCGGAGGGATGCCCCCGGCCCTGGCCCTAGGGCCCAGGCAATTAATCATTGGGGGCTTTCTCCGTCCAGACAATCAATTATTGGGGGCTTTCTCCATCCAGTTTCTTCGGGGGCCTGCGGTGGGATCGTTGGCCCCGGCTGGGCTTGGATCTGGCAACCAGGCCACTTCCCTCCACCGCAGGTCGGTCAAAGTCGAGTAGCTATCAAGACTCCCTACCAACTGTCACGTAAACGAATGAGGCTCGCGCTGACCGGACCAGGTATACCAGAATCCAACCCAATCCAGCTCGCAGAGCTCGTCATTGCCTCAAATGCGTCAACGTTTGTTACCTCGAGCCTTCGCCTCTAACCTCACGCCGCTCCACTGTCAACATTAACCTCGTTCCGAGTGCTCAGTCAGCATTCGATAGGGCTGAACATCACCGCCGGTCAGGAGAGGCATCTTCACATGAATCAAGAACCAGCAAAGTACGGTACGCAAAGATCCCTGATCATCTCACCTCTTCTACTATGCTCGCATCTTCCTCGTGTCGTCCTCTCTTGACGGTCTGAATATAAGGGATATGGTCTTCTTTGCGATGCCCATTCGTCACAAAACATACTCTTTGCAAAGTCATTTGTTCTTCCTACAAAGTGCTTTAAGAATCGTACGAGGGCTCACATGCTACCAACTCTAGGCGTTGAGTCATGGCCAAGGGAGAGTCACTCGAGGCGCTGCTGACACCTCAACTTCGTGTATCGCGACCGGTTGCTGCATGTTCGAGGTGTCGGTGCGCAAAGATCAAATGTGACGGAAAGCTCCCTGCTTGCACAGCCTGTGAACGTGCTGGCAAAGCCGACAATTGCTCTGGGGCTAACGATGACTACGCAAAGGGGAAGGAGAGGAGCTACGTGGCGGCTTTGGAAGCAGCATTGGAAAGACTGCAGAGACGCGTTGCGGAAGCGAAAGCTTTACAGGCCACTGACCCAAGTCGACGAGACGCAGTTGCTGCTCCGTACATGCTGGGACCCGGTCATGATCTCCCAGCTAGGAGAGTAGCTTCAGGCGGCCGACTGCATCGGAAGGAGGCCTCTGATGTCGACAACTTGGTTGGAGACTTTGGCTTTCTCTCTGTGAATGCCACCTCCCGAGATTTCCATGACTTCACGGCAACAATGTCTTTCGCTCGACTGTTGCTGGCAGTCTCGAAGACTGGGGATCTTCCACAGGCGGACACATACGGCCTACCACCGCGCTACAGCATTGTACCTTTCATCAAACACTATCTCGACGACGTGTTTGTGCTTATGCCGTTCTTCTCCGAAACAGACTTGATGGCGTCTGTCTCTGCTCTTTATGCTGACGCTGGCCGACATGCGAAAGCGACGGATCACTGGATGGTCCGCATGGTTCTTGCAATAGTCGCTGCAAAAACGTCACAAGACAAAGGCGACGCAAAGTGGTGCCTCGCACAGGAACATGTTTTTGCAGCTCTTAACTATGCTGATGATGTGCTGCACCCGGGCTCAATTGCGGGTATTCAAGCCATCCTGCTCCTCGTTCAATACTCGATGGTGGACCCAGACCTGTTTTCCTGTTGGCATCTAATTGGCTTCGCCTCCCGCGTCATGGTCGATCTCGGTCTGCACAACCAACCAGCGGCCGAGGTACGCATTAGCAAAGACGAGAGCGAGATGCGCCGCCGCGTCTTCCGTTGTGTCTATACCCTTGACCGCAACATCAGCATGGCTCTTGACAGAGCCTTCTCCTTCACTGACGACTCCGCCTCTGTTAATATTCCAGCCATTCCTCACTCAACTGTACCGTCAGATGATAGTCGAAACACGGGGCCACAACTCTTTCTCAGGCCTTTGCAACTATCCCTCTATCTCTTCAACATCCGTCGAATACAGTCTGCACTATACCAAGAGACTCGTTCGTCTGGTCGCTCCGAGTGGCCGAGTTCGACGGCCCTGAACTACACAAATTCCATACGGAATGACATACGGTCGTGGGTCACTAGCATACCCGATACCCTGTCACAAAGTCATGACACCTTGTTCCGCCTCGAATCACTTTACTCTGAGATCGTCGCCCTTGCTCCATCTTGCCGCAATCTGAACATTACTGAGCTTTCCAGGACCCTGATTTTCGAATATTCGATTCAATATGCCGACCAACTGCACCCCATAACAAGAGACAACAATTGGCATGCTTTCTTCACATTGACCGACATCCATTGCGTTAACTTTATAGGACGCCAATTCCTCGGTGTGATGTGGGCGAGTTTCGATCACCTTCTTACTGGCGCAATGCGCCGCGAATCGCCAGCATCGTCCGCAGAAGCAGACGGACCAAGTACACAATCGGCATCTCCACCATCACCGAACATCTTCCGCTCCACGTCAGGCCTTGAAAACTCCACACGTGCAATCCGATGCCTCAATCAGACGATCGAACTCCTTGCATACGCCCACAGACGCTTTGGGAATTCCTGCGCTTCTCTCAAGACCAAGTTCGAGCAAGAATCCGCAGTCTTGATGAATAAGTTGAAGATGAAACAGCAGGAGTTAGGGACGGTGCAATACATCACAGGCGGACCACCACCACGACCACCAGTACAGCAACAACAGCAGCTGCTGCTATTACAACAGCCGGTGTATGAAGGCCATCCGATGCATTCACATCAGCAGATGCAGCAACTGGAACAGGCGCTGCGACAGCCACCGAGGCCTATAGGCGCACCACCCGATTATCCTCATCCAATTCAACCGCCGCAGATGCGACAACAACCACGAAGGCCCACGGGCGCCCCACCAAATTACCCCGGGCTACCTCAACAGCCGCAGACGCAGCAGCAGCCACTGTTTCCAATAGGCTGGCAATCTCAATACCAGTATCCAATCTCCGCTCCGCAACCTACAGAGCCATCAGCACCACCGCACGATTGGTCACGTCTTCCCATGTACGGCTCCGACCTACAATCCGGAATGCACCCTTTCCCACAACATCCACTACCATTCTCCGTCCCTGACCCTCGAAATCTAAATCCCACGCACCAGCTAGGCTTGCCGCCAGAACCGCAATCGTATCTCCCCCCGTCGTACCGGCATGATCTGCCGAGAGAACCGTGGCATGAAGAAGTCCCTTCATCTTGGGGTATGGGACCCGTTGCACCTGGGACATATGGGATGTCTGGGGAGCGCGAATCGACTGAACCAGAGAATGGTGTACGTGAGGGAGACTTTCTAGCTGTGTCGGAGAGTACGAGCACGCAACAGAGGAGGACTTATGAGTTTAGGGGGGTGGAAGAGCAGGGGCATGGCGAAGATAATGCTGGAACTGGAGGACAGGGCAACGAAGAAGAGAGTGCTGGTGGCGGTAGCGGGGCTGGGTGATGGGTGGTGAGCGTCTGGCAGTCAGGGAAGAATATGCACAAATCCCTTACTGCATCCATCCAGACTGCGGCTCAGAGCGGCGGGATTATGAGTTATGAGTTATGAGTTCACGGGACCAAGAAGGGCATGGCGCTGGGGGTTGCCGTTTCAGAGCGTGGCAATGCAATCTTTCAAAGAAGTCGACCGCAACTGGCGCAGAGAAGGCCATGACAAGCTCCCTGGAACGAATCAGAGACAGAAAACCAAACGGACAGGATGAGAGCAAGAGGATATAGTTAGAGCGCGACAAGAAAGGGGTATCAATATGCTCTCTAGATTACACAACAGCAAAACGCAATAACTTCCACTCTCTCCCAATCCTACCGGCCCATGAGCTACTTGGCCGCAACTCGCGTCTCCGAGTGCGACGGTCCAGTATTCACCTTCTTACTGGCCGGCATCTGCGGCACCTTGAACCCCCCACCCCCACCGCCACCATCCGCCTTCCCACCACCACTCGTAATCTGACCCCCACTCCCAACCTGCGTAAAAGTCCCCCCCTGGAACCACCTATCCTCCTCCGCCTTCCTCTTCCTACTCAACTCCGCCTGAACCTTCGGATCGACCAGCTCCAATCCCTGCACCGGCGTGAACGCAATCGAAGACGCTGTCCCGGCTGTACTGCCACCACCGGCTCCTCCTCCTCCTCCAACGCCCGAAGTCCTGAGCCCCTGAGCGCGTAATGTGGTTGCGACACCGGATCCGAACCCTTTGAGCGAGGAGGCCATTCCGCTTACGTTTGAAGCTGTTCCGGCACCAACGCCCCATCCGGGATTCTTCTTCGAAAGCTTCGCCCGTGTACGCTGATCGATCTGGCCAGCTCGGATGCGGCCGTCGTTTTCTTGGCCCAGCATCCCGAGACCCTTGGTCCCTTCGCCGGTACCATATCCGACTTCTTTCTCTTCTTTTCCAAACGCCATGCGATTCTGCTGTTTGCGCAGGTCGGTCATAGCGGTCGCCTCCTTGGCTTTCCTGGCGCGGCGACCGCCACGTTTGCGGGAGGGTTTGTCGTCTGGTGCTGGGAGGGCTCGGGGGCCCTTGTTGGGGGCCGGTTCGGTGAGTTTGTCGAGGCGGTCGAGGCAGGCTTGTCGGAGGTCGAGGCCCGTAGACCCGTCAGGGGATTGGTGGACGCGGTCGACGCGGGCGGCAAGGACGAGTTTTGCGGAGACGATTCGCATGGCTTGTTTTTTGAGGTCGGCAGGGATGGATTGGATGATCGGGCTGTGGTACAGGAAGCCTTGTTGGCGGATGCCGACGTTGGTGGCGAAGCCGGTTTGGGTCTGTTTCTTGGAGCCGAGGGGTGGGACGTTGCAGGATGGGGTTTTTGCTAGGCCGGTAACGCCGCCGGCGAAATTGAGGAGCTGAGCGGCGGTGAGGGAGCCGATTAGAGCGGTGAGGTTCGGTGCGAAGAGTGTCATGCGGGATTGGACGTAGTCGGTTAGAATTCTTTTGGCGCGGTCGAGTTCTAGGGTCATGCTGCAGGCTCCGAGGATTGTTTGGAGCTCCGTCTCTATCATTTCGCGGCCTTGAGTTGTGGTTCCTTCAACTGTGACGACCATGAGGGATGGTCCGTCAAGTACGGATTTGAGTGAGGCTCCGACGAGGTTGTCTGTAGAGTGTGCAAGGGTTCTGATGTTGTCTAGGGGTCCATTTTTGAGGATAGCGACTGTTTTGGCGTAGTCGAGTGGGTTTGTGATGAGGGTTTCTAATTCTGGGAATCTGGTGGAGTAATGATCCCGTATGAACTTATGCACGAGAATGATTTCTGCGTCGATAGAAGTGGATAGGGAGTTCGATTGTGTAAGAAGCTTGTATTCAGGATTATCTTCGATGGATCCAACTGCAGTGGTTCTTTTGTCTGGAGGTATAGATTGATAATGTGCGATTTTCTGTGGGGGTAGGAGGAAAGTCAGGGCTGCTGTACGGTAAAGATGTAAACGCGGATGTCTCGGCCGGAGTGAGGAGAATGAAAAGACATCTCACCTCAAGTACAGGTTGCAAGGTCTTCATCAGGCCAGCCACGTTCCTAACATCACCAACACTTCCCAGCTTCATCTTTTCAACTCTCGCCTTCGTCTCCTCTTCGTCGGGCGCATCGTTGAGGTCTGTGGTGTTGTTCTGAGCCGCTAGCTCTTCTTCAGCATCCGGGACCTCCTCTTCATCCCCGTCGAGCTCGATGCCGGGCGTCGAGCCACCTGGAACATTCCTGCTTGCATCGTCGTGTGCATGCTGGCTGTCGTCTTGAAGAAGGCCATTCTGATTCTGTTCATCGACATTGGAACCCGAGTCCTCAAAGTCGTATAGAAGCTCATCAGCCAGCGTCGCCATGGTGGAAAGGTAGCTGTCTGCTTGTCGAAGTCGAGGATTTCCTGCGGCGGTGTGTCATTGGCGTGACCAATCCAAACAGAATGCGGAGCGGAGGCGGAAGGGAAGATCCGCAGTCTTGGCAGCCCCAATATCTTGCAATCGGAGTGACCCCTTGGGATTGCTCCTTTGGGCGATCTTGGTCCTTGGACGCTTTCTCATGCGGGGTCGCTTCCGCATGGATCGACTCGACCAAGCTATTGATCTCCTCTGCCCACGGCACAAGCAACGGACCGCTGCGCCGGGTCCTGCCTAATCTACATCGCTAAAATCCCCTCATCTAAGATCCGTCCACACATGGCGCCGCTTGATCATTCTGACACAAAGCAACAGGAAGAAGAGTAATCGTCCGCCTTGACTGGCTGTCGCGCGTGTGGCCGTGGGCGGAGGCATGCAAAAGGAATTACTATGCAGATTCAATTCCTAATGGCGCTATCCGTCGTCGAGTCGTTTTTATGCCTCTTCATTGCGTGGACCCCAATTCTGGCTGTGAGGAGAAGGGATCGTCTTTTCCACGGGACTGGGGCTAATGAAAAAGGCCTCACAATTTGGCCATCTCCCTCTGTCCGTTTGTGAAGTGAGTGGTTCTCAGCGAGTAGGTTAGCTTTCCACCTACGTACAGAGTAACTAGGATTTGAACTAGGATTTGAACTAGGATTTGAACTAGGATTTGAAGGGAAGGTGGTAGCTACCAATGGTGCTCGATCCTCGGGGTGGTGGCGTTGTGGGGAATGTTCGCGCCGGGATCTTGGGTGACTGGTGAGAGGAGATGGGGTAAGCGGACCATTCCCCAGATTTGTCTAATATAGTGTGCTTCCCCTGAACGACTCGTCGCAATAGCTTCATAATAGGGCATTGTTGAGCCTTGGAATGCCGATTGTGGTGTAGGGGCGGATGTTGAACGAAACCAGTACTTCGGAGCTCTGTCCAAATTGTGAGCCACATTCCTGTAAACCAATCATAACGTCCGCGACTTGAATTGCGGGGATTCAAGCCCAAGTATGTGGACTGTGTCAATGCCTGGCCCTGGGTCGACCGTCCAAACTGTCATGGGGCTACTCTGATCACCTTTCCATCTTTGCCACCATTCAATACTGGTGAGAGCAAGCTATGCACGCCAGAGACGCGCACAAACGACAGCGTCACTGAGATTCAACCGCCCCCAATGGCTTGCGAAAAGGGGGCATGCGATCTCTACCGCAATAGAGAAGACAAGAAAGGGCGGTCCCCTCGTGGAAAGAGAGTTCTATGACTCTGAAGTTGATAGACCTCGCACATTCCTTCTTCTTATCTGCAATCCCGACTTGAAACTCCAGAGGTTATTGTCTACTATTGATCATCTCCAAAATGGCAGCCCCCGTCGCGGACATGCCTCCCGCGCTGGTCGCTTCTCTGCAGTATCAGCAAGAGCATATCGAGGATGACCGAACCGCCCTCTTAATCGAAATTACCTGGTTTCTGTGGACCTTGGCGGTTATAGCTGTCGGTCTGCGGTTCTATGCCGAGAGGATGATGCGAAACCGATTCAAACATCACGATGCCCTCATAATACTAGGATTGGTATGGCGTTCGCTATGTGGGCCTGTTCACCGGATCTGATGGCTTTGGCAGGTCTTTACGACAGGGCTGTGTATCAATTCTACCATCGGTGCGCTTGGCTTATACTCCTACAATACGCTTTTACTTACGATATAGCAGGAACGCACTTTGGGGGAGGACGACATTTGATTTTAGCTGACAAGGCAGACGTCGTTAATGTTGCCAAGGTAGGTTGGTCTAAAGATGCATCAGAGTCTACCGCTTATAATTCCAGCTTTTATTCATCTTCACCTACATCTACGCCTTTGCCAACACCACGATAAAAGCCTCGGTTCTCGTGTTCTTTTACCGTACCTTTCCGGACCGGGTCTTCAAGATCGCCGTTTGGTCCGTTGGTGCTTTCATCATCCTCTGGCTCCTCGCCATGGTATTTGGTACCACCTTCCAATGCACTCCAATCGACTTCGCTTGGAATAAAAGTCAACCCGGTCACTGCCTCAATGTCGCAACTCTTTTTGTCACTCTTGGCATAATCAACGCTGTGACCGATATAATCATCGTCGTCATGCCCTTACCCTTGATATGGAAACTCCGATTGCCGAAAGGCCGCAGGATCGGTGTTTGCGGTATCTTTGCCCTTAGTAGCATCGTCATTGTTGCAAGCATAGTTCGGCCGGTCTATCTTGCAAACCTCAATACGTACGACCTCACATGTGAGTCTGGCTTTAAGGAATTGATAAACATGATCTAATCTATACTAGACAGCGGAGTTCCTATTGGTCTTTGGTGTATCGTGGAGCCCTCCCTCGGGATCGTTGGCGCATGCCTGCCCTTGATGGCTCCCCTCTTCAAGAAGGTCAAGAAGATGGCGTCCTCCCGCGGAACGACGTCCGACGCCAGCGCTTCAACTGGTTGGGATCATACTCGCATCCAAGAAGGTCAGACAGGAGCATCGCAAAAGCCCTGGCGCAAGGTGTCGGAGAGATCTGCGGCGCCAGGCTATGTCGCCTCGGATAAGGCTCCGTTGACCAGCCATAATGAATGGGCTGATCAGGATGTCAAAAAGGATCTGACGAGATTAGCAAGGAGTGACCTCGAATTGCAGACTCTGCGCAAGACTTTCTATCAGTAATGAGAGGGGGTTGTGTCGTTTCGACCTCATGTGTCGGCCAGCATGTTGGCGGCGGAGCTGTCCAGGGACCACGCAGGATCAAGAGGTGGAAATGCATTGACGGTTTGGGCGTATTCTCTTCAAACGTGTAGCACATTTGCTCATCAGCAACCGAACGACCTCTATATGCTCACGACAGGTATCCTAATTAAACGCGTCGCTTGCAAGCACCTCTTCTAGTTGGGGTAGATAGTGCTCGATCTCTTTGAGCTCACGAGCTGCAAACAAATTCCCAAAAGTTCTTAAGTAGCTCAATGTACAGTCAGTCATATTAGCTTCAATCTTACTGCGCAATCGCTATTTGACTTACAACCGCCCAGCGTTGAGGATGCATGAGTCTTCCTTTGTTCTGCATCTGCTAAGTTTTAATTCTTGGATAAGACTATTCCAAGTAACTCATCAGGTAGATCGGAAAGTGTAGTCATGGTTATCACGTAAAGGTGATCTATCGCATATATAAAGACTCTCATCAGAGAAAGTGCTAGGATGCAGCGTCTGCCCTGGGCCTCTATCAATTCTGCACATCATTTATCATCCGAACAAAAAGAAGACGACCCCAAAAGCCCTTCACTAATAGAACGGGATGGGCTGCAAGGCTCCACACTCGCACTCCTCTTTATCTGTCATCTCCATCGTCAAAGATTGCAGCGGTAGCCGTTTAGAAACTGGCACCAAACGGGAGGAATAAGGCGTAGATAATCGGAGGACTAGTCGAAGAAGGGACTTCCTGACGCGGAATTGGTGGTTGGGGTCAGCTAGGGAGACCACCAACTGGCTGGCGCGCCAGCCTTCTTTTCAGATCGGATGCCGCTAGGATAAGGAAAGGTTGTCAGATGTAAACTTGACGCAGATGACTAGAGAGACTTTGACGGGAACTGGGATAAATCACAATGCATATCGAAATTGCGAAGTACATGTATTGAAAGATCCCCATCCATGACTAATCTAGTGCACATCTCAGACTGTAATGACTTACTTCTTCAAGCGTAGAGAGCACCGCGCAGGGACCGCCTTCGCCATCTTCTGTTTCTTCTGGATCTTTCTCGCCGGCTTCGTCTCAACGGCTGGCCTCGACGGCGACTGCGTGACGGAAATAAGGAGCTGTCCCCTGGCGGTCTGCTGCAAGCTTATGACCTTCCCACTCAGGACACTTGCAATGGCGTCTATCTCAGCAGATTGTCAATCACGACAAGGCAAGAATAACGCATCAGATAGTTTCCAAGTTGTGGCATCTTAAACCTTTCTTTCATCAACAGGATTTCGAACTATCCGCTAGACCAGCCCAAACTACCGTGATCCTGCGCCGCCATTGACATTAGCCGGGCTATCGCATCTCAACCAGCCCGATGCTCTATTCCAGCAGAGAGGAGGCAGACAACATCCTCGAGCTGCTAGGCTTGAAATCCGATCGGGCAGAGGTATTCTCACGTTAGCCCCCGGCTGCCGCAGAGTTGTGACTGTGGATTGCCTGTCACAGGTTGTGGGGATAGCGTCCCAGTGCGGTAATTTCCCTTTTCTGCCGCACCCACAATCCTCTTTACAAATCAGGTAGCCAGATCAAGCCGCATCCTCGGCGGGACTGTTTATCGTCGTCACCCGATAATGCGACGATACAATTCGAGTAAATGCAAATATCTCATTGAATGCGAATGGTTAGTACTGCCTCTAAAACTGCGCCTGATCCTGTGAGCATCGGTTGGTACAGCGCAGGTCAAGATCATCAAGCCTCCTTTACTAGGATATGATATCCGCTAAATGGAACGTTCTGTTTCTCATCGCACTGTACATGGTACTACTGTATCAAAAGAAGAGCTGCCCTATGGTTGACCTGAAAGTACAGACCAGCCTGCTGAACAGAAGGTTTGATGTCAGCTTTCCGGCATTCTGACACGGTCTGTCATTTAACTGGCCTTGCAGCTTCTGGGTAATTACCCAAAGTAATTCTTACTCCTTCAACCTGTCACCTGCAGGATCGAATTGTATCTCCAGGCAAACAAAAAGGAGAATTCATCGCTATTCTATCCTCTCTTCTGCACATAGCACTCATATTCTTCCCCCCGAATATCCGCCTGTACCACTTGTCAAGGGATCTCAAACACCATGCATTTTATCATCAACTCATTCTTCGTGTGCGGGACTACTGCAAAGTTTTACTGCGTATCCTCAGCATTTGCAGGAGCGTGCAAGTAAGGACACCGCCTCCCAAGTTTCTGCCCATTCCTTCCGTCCCAAACTGACAAGTATCCATCTATAGCATGCGGCGTGCGGTCGATGATGTTCTTTGCCTGCTACACAACCCAGTCCTGAACGATGCTGCAGTAAAATTTTGTTCGTCGTATCTTCGCCTTCTCTCTGCACCAGAAACTGCGACTATCACGGCAATGTCCACATTTACAGCGATCAGTCTGTCAACTCTGCCAAATGCGCAGACCACTACCACCACTATATGGTATGAAATCCGTTTGGGGTCTCGACAATCACTAATGACCTCCATTCACGACCAACACGATCACTGTCACGGACAACGCGCCAAACCCGACTGCGACTGTCTATGCCTCCTGATGATTCTACCCGTTGTCCTCCAGTAAAAGATGTTCCTGGCTGACAAGATGCTCCTGGAACTACAACCACCACAGCCCCTCAAACGACAATCTATGGATTAACAGTTGCTAAGCAGAAGCTAGCGGCCGTCTCTGTTTCTGCATTCCTAGCCTCGTATCTGCCCGGCCGCATCAGCTCCGCGGGCTCTTCTGCTGTAACTCCTCAGTCACAGTTGAAAATCAATTCCACGGTCACCGCTACAGTGTGGTGATGTAGGCCGTAAGTTCCTTTTCACTTTTACTTCACCGAGTTCCAGCTGATTCCTCTATCAATCGACTGTTGGCCCCGTCGGGACGGCCAATATTACATCAACTATCATCACCAAGATTACCATTGAAGTCGAGGTCCGCGTTTGCCTCCGCCATGACTCCCTTCCACGTGCCTCTATTATCCCACAGTCTTTCTTACCTCTGCACTGCTCACATCATTCCAGGTCACTCTTCCGGCCACCTCAACCAGCACCACGACCACCATTAGCGTAGCCAATCCACCAGCGGCCACAGCCCCGGCCCAATCCAATTTCGGCAATGTCTTCAGCAGCAGCGCTACCCAAAACGTCTTTGGTTTGAAGTCCAACATTGACTTTCAAGGCTACAGGAATCTCTACCGCTCTAACTCAAGATGTAGGTCCAGCGACTAGTACTTAGCTTCCACCGCTGCGGCTGTCTGTAGACTCTGTTACACACCGGCCTGCCTCTCCTCGTACAACCCGAGACTCTAATCGCCAGACGAGCACCTGCCATGGACCAAGCGCGGGACCCGAGCTTCCTCCGTCACTCAGTCGTGTACTCCTAGTCTACTGGAGAAGCAGATTAGCGAGCCTCCGCTACCGTGTCACTTGACTGCTTCTGAAGAGTCAGAAGTCTCATGAAGCGAACCAATGTAAAAAGGTAGAAGAACGGCCGCGTATAAGCCCCAGGTATATATTCAGTCGTTTCTTTTTCTCAACAAAACTACCACTTCTAGAGACTTCTAATCTATGCAGAACGTGGTCCAGCTTGTCCTCTGAGAACGTTCCATCAGCAAAACAAATGTGCCGTTGGATAGTGCACGAACCACTTAGGCATTTTAATTGACCGCATGTGATCGGAAAATCGTCTATTCGATCTCCATTTGTGCCAAGGAAGGGGCAGATATGCTGCGTGGGGTGTTTTATGGGGCTGATAGTGTTATTGACGATGCGTGCAGCATTATTGAAATGACTGAACGGTAGCAATAATCAGCTGCCGATCGAGAAGAAGTAAGTGGATGATGCGTTGTAGGCTCATGCTTACCCGGCTTGCATTTCGATTTTCAGGCCATGCATATCGGTCCAAAGATGTTGGACGTCCTCATTCAGCGTGGCCAATCTCGCGTTATCAAAACAACTCTTGAGGTTTGCTGATTTCTCGTCCACAGCTCTAATGCGATCTTCTAAATTGGTGGTAGCTGTGTCAAACCGGTGGTTCAAAGTATCTGATGTCTTCTTCACACATTCTTCTAATTTGCTAGTAGCTGTATCAGAATGGTTACTTAAAGTATCCGATGTATCTCTCACAAGTTCTTCGATTCGGTGACGGAAATCCTGCGACCGTTGATCATTGTTACGGACCTGATCCATCGAACGCTGATTGAGATTCTGTAAGAGCTCGGTCATGCTCTCGGACTGCTGCTTCGTAAATTGGTTGAGACCCTCTACGGATGTGTCAATGCCGTTAAAACGCGGCCATAGATCGTGATTGAGGGTATTAAAGCGCTGGTCGATCGTCTCGGTGAAACCGACCAAGCGTTGAATGAGGGGACCAATTTCATTGTCGAACATATCAACATGACGCTTCACTGGAGCTTGAAGAGCATCAAGCCGTCTGTAGATCGAGTTTTGAAGAGACTCAAAACGGCGGTTCATGTCGGCTTGAGATAATTTAATATTATCCTGCATCGTGGCCATCGAGTCCTTGATGTCCGCAACTTGGCGCAAGATCTCAAGGTCCATAATATCGACTTTGATGCTGGTCAAAGCTTTCAATGTGTACCTTTTTGTCGGGATGTTAGATTTATTGGCCAAATTCTCCAACTGTTTGTTCGCGGTTGGAGGGCGCCGAGATTCAATATTCAGGCTCTAGGCCCACTCCGTTTCGTCGCTGGACTTGAGCCTTGATGGATAAGATGCCAACGGTGAGACTGAGATGTACTCCAATAACCTAGTTAGGTTTTAAGTTGTAAAATTATCCATTCATGTCCGGTATTATATGATGCTTTCCGGCCAGGTCCCATAAGAAGCACGCATCCTGCCTATCACCACAGTGTACCGAATGTGGTATCAGCAAGGCGTGAGCCTTAGGGCAAGAGGTGTTGCTTCCCCGCATATCTGTATGCCTGCTGCAGGAAGGGCCTCTAAGCCACGTTAAATCTGTGTGAAGAGAGGAGATGGCTGCCTTTGATCTGATAAACTCCCATTGGCAGGCAACTTCGGAGGCTTTTACACATGGTGTAGGAGTGCATGAACCCAAGACCCTCGTTGGCTACCATGCGGTGGAAGCAAGATTCCTTGGATGGCCGTACGAGGGTACCTCCTCCCAAGTGGTGCTGTCCTCACTTGCCTGGTGTAGCGAGCGTGAGACGACTGGCACTTGACTTGGCGTAGTGGGGAATACAAAGAATTAACTGAGCGGTTTGAAAGAATCAGAGTGGTTAGGGTGTGAATAATGCTCCTTAATGCCAAGCCGGAAGGAAGTGCGGAGCCTGGTTACGACCGCATTGGATTTATTGTGTTCGATTGCCATGCGTCTCAACAATGGTATTGATAAGGTGAGTTGATTGGAAATCAATCTCTGAATGAACTGGTCTATCATTCATCATCCTCATCTTTTCTTCGAGTGAAGCGTTAATTTACCCGACCAGCTTCCAGAATGTCTCCTCAACCCAAGATCCTCCTCCTGGGTGAGATCGACCAGTAAACAGTTGCAATATCAGGTTTTGTTACTATTAGCTGATATCAGACCCAGTGCGCATAAGCAATGGAATGCCTTGAGCGAAATTGGAAATCTCATCAAGCCACAGTCCACGAATCGAAAAGACTTCATTCAAGAATGCAAGAGTGGAAAGCTAGACGGGGTTGTTGCGGCATATCGCACTTTTGCTTCGATCAGTATCACGGGGCTTTTTGATGACGAGCTTGTACATGCGTTGCCCAAGACTTGGAGATATCTTGCTCATAATGGTGAGTTTGTGCTTTTGTTGATCGAGTCCTGGCAAGAGATCAACTGAGTCTTGGGTCATCCTTTGATTTTACCATCCTTAACTATCCTATCATTGCCGTTCACTCCTGCTCATGATCTTCTACGCAGCTTCTGACAAGCTATAGGAGCTGGCTATGACCAGATTGTCCCGGAGGCATGCTCAACACGAGACCCGCCTCTTCTTGTCTCCAACACACCAGTCGTCCCAGATGATGCGACAGCCGACACTGCCATCTTCCTCATGCTTGGTGCCCTCCGCAATTTCAACACATCCATGGCGGCACTTCGTCGAGGCGAGTTCAAAGGTAAACCACCACCAGCTCTTGGTCACGATCCTCAAGGGAAAACCCTGGGAATCCTTGGCATGGGAGGCATCGGCCGCAACATGAAGCGAAAAGCAGAGGTCTTCGGCATGAGGACTATCTACCATAATAGAAGAGAGCTAAGCTCAGAGATGGCCGGGGGAGCGCAGTATGTCAGTTTTGAGGAGTTGCTGAAGACGAGCGATGTCTTGAGCTTGAATCTGCCCTTGAACGCCAAGACACGACACATCCTCTCGACGGAGCATTTCAAACTCATGAAGTCCAGCGCTATCATAGTGAACACTGCCAGGGGGCCGGTCATCGATGAGGCTGCTTTGGTGGATGCGCTGGATCAAGGTCTCATTGCTGGCGCAGGACTTGATGTCTACGAGGAAGAGCCGAAGGTTAGTCCTGGCCTGGTGAAGAATGAGAAGGTCATGCTCCTCCCGCACATGGGTACCTGGACGAGAGAGACTCAAGAGAAGATGGAGTGTTGGGTCATTGACAACATCAGGAGTGCTTTGACGGATAAAGGGCTAATGAGCATGATCCATGAACAAAAGGACTTGGGTTTCGACAAGCAAGTCTAAGGTGACATGAAGACATGTAGGAAGCAGGGACGAGGTTTCAGTCAGCAGACAGCCGTCCTGCAGGCGGCATGCAAATAGACGATAGAGGACGCAGATCCCTTTTCAGCCAGCAGTAGCTCAGACAGGCCAACGAACGCATTGATGTCAGTCAGTCGTGCCCTGGTCTTCGCGGGACTTAAAGCTGCGCTTCAGTTCGAGAGTGGCACTCGTGTGCTGCCAAAAGGATACGACTGTGTCCCTGCATAGCCGTCCCCATGACCTTTTTTCGCATCCAGTAGAGTTGTACGTAACATATCGATCGGTTCATGCAGCTGCAGGCACTGTTCCGTTGCCGGAGTGTGGTCGCTGGCGTCGATTGATTGATCGATTGATTGATTGAGTCGTACACCACCAGGCTAAGCCTATAAGGGTCAAAGCTCGTTAAGGAGTTCTCTATACCCGCCTCTGACCACCCTGCGTGTGCCTCCTGCCCTGTCCGTCAGAATGTGGTCGCTGGCGTCGTCAACCCTAGGGCTGGCTCTTGCCACACAGTCGCGCCCCGGTGTGAGACAGACCAAGTGAAGCGCCGCTGGAATCGAACTTCACTCCCAATCAGAGTTCGGGAATCACACATCCCTCGTCACACATTCTTACTTCCTTGAGTCCTGTAAGGTTGCGAGAGTCTCATCGTCTCTGAGAGACAGTCGTGGAGAAGAAACGCCATCCGTTTTCGTTCAGTTCTACTTTTCCACTTCCGCTCTCTTTCTTTGAACTTACTTGCTCTCACCTCAGTGTCCCGCGATGCTTCAGGTCGTCCCTCTTCTCCTTTGCTTGATCGTTGCCATCTGTGCCGCTCCCACACAGCTGGAAGGAAGAGGTGAGCAAGGAAAAGTCAAAGGGTTTCCGCCAATTATCACTAACATAACGACTAGATGTATCCGTAGGTTTACTTGGAGAACTTAACCTATGGGGGCAATACTCGGGGGCAGCATACTGTCTCGCAAACAATGACTCTCCCGGAACAAAGGTTGCTTGCTCGGCAGGAAACTGTCCTCTTGTTCAGGCAGCAACCACGATTACGTCCATTGAATTCCAGAAGTGAGATCTCAGACCCAGCTTGCCACGACGAAGACAACTGATCTTCATAGTTCTCTTCTCACAGACGTGACTGGCTTCGTAGCCATTGACTCGACCAACCGGAACATTGTGGTCTCAATCCGTGGCAGTCAATCAGCCCGCAACTGGCTTGCAGATGTTGACATCACCGCTATACCTACAGATCTATGCGACGGCTGTACCGTCCATCAAGGATTCTGGAACTCATGGTTGGAGGCCAGGCCACGAATCCTGACAGCTGTGAAAGATGCTGTTGCAAAGAACCCCGGCTATGCTATTGTAGCCACCGGTCACAGTTTGGGTGGAGCAATCGCTACACTCTGTGCAGCCCATCTAAGGAATAATGGCTATGCTGTTGCTCTGGTAGGACTCCGCGGAACTCCTCACACTCTGTCTAGCTGACGGGATCGCAGTACACCTTTGGATCTCCCCAAGTAGGAATGCAAACCACAGCAGACTACATTAGCAAACAACCTGGAGGGAACTATCGTATCACACATACAGATGACATCGTCCCAAAGCTACCGGGGATCATAGTAGGATTCCGCCATGTCGGCACTGAATACTTCATCAAATCGGGCAATAACATCCCAGTCACGTCGACGGACATCCAAGTGATTCCTGGCAATCCACTGATCGCTGGAAACCAGGCAACTTCCAGCTCGAGTATTAATGCTCATGGATGGTATTTCAATGCGATAGCAGCTTGTGCTCCGGCAGGCTTTGAGCTCAAGAATTGAACCAAGAATTGAACAGTATTGCTAGTCCATGAGTCATGACGCTCATAGATATACATAGAATACCGTTTCCAAAGGCTTAACTCCAGAGACCCCGTGTCCTGAATGTCAACGGAGTTAATGTAGGGTCTTGCATACACCTTGATGAGGACCAAAAAAAGTTTCTCCAGCTCGACGACTGTAGCGGAATGTTCCGCTACGTCACCTCGCCCTTGGAAAAAATGATGGCTTGGATCCTATGACTGCATCTTCTTGCACAGCGCCCAAATCTAAAGGTGTAGCCGAAATCCAGGAGGTGGGCAATGCACCCTGTTTGGATGACAGCCTTGCGACCTGCACGTTGCTACGTTCAAGGTAACAAGATAACCACAGACCTCCTCGGCCTTCGACAAGTCTTTTCTGTGCTTCTAAGACCGCAACAGGGCGCAATTCGAAGCCGGGATGCTTCTCTCTCAAGTGCACAATATACCTGCCAATCAGTGAGGCAGAAGCGACTGCCGAGCCCATATAGATCGTTTTCCACCTCCGCGCCGGTTTCAATTCAGAAAGCAGCGCAATCCCAACCGCAAGTCCCTCCCCGAGCCCCCTCCGAGCTCGCTTTCCGGCGCAACGACCTCCGACCCTACGAGATCAAAGTCGTCTTCGGGCCCAATGCACCTCCTCTCGCAATCGCTAATACGCTGCTCAAAGTCCTACACTCTCGCCGCGTAAGTGGCACTCTTGACATCGACCTTCCTAAAAAGCTCGCCTCGCAAATAAAATCGTATCCGCACGCCGTTGATGACGCGCTTCAATGGCTTCGCCTGCAATACCCAATCGATGAAGATGCAGCTATTCTGCGACGGATAGAGCATGAAGAAGCTGGTGAGGGAGATGAGGTCTTGATACACCGGGGGGAGAGTTTGGGCCTGTATAAGCCACAAAGTGGGCTATATGGGGCCAAATTGGGGAAAGAAGGGGATATCTTTGGGGAAAGTGAGCTACAGAGAGTGAGGAGAGAAAACGAATCGAAGGCCGAGCAGGAGCAGAAGGAGCTGGATGAGTTCATTGAGCAGAAACAGCAGGCAAAGGAGGAGAAGGCCGGTGCTTTAGAGGCTAGGCGGGAGGATGGTTTGGAAGGTGTGAATTGCAGTTGCGTAGAGAAACACTGGCTGACACGCACGAACAGTCTCAAGTGGCTCGAGACCTCCGAATTTGTACGAGCAGTGGAGGTTGCGTCATTACCTATCTGCCACTTCTAAAATCACCTTTGAAGAGGCCTCACAGACAAGCAAGGTACCGTCCTCCTCTCGACTCGAATTCCTCACCTATGCTCACCATCACTTAAATGTAGTTTCGCCGCCTCTTCCCTTCCTTCCTCTTCGCCGCCGCCGTGACCTATGCGTCCTACCTCTTTGCCGTAACCTGGACCCCTCCAGATCGAGCGAACCGATTCTGGCCTTCGGAACCCCTCTCGCGCGCGACCATCTATGGCATCATCGCCATCAACATCGGTGTGCTTGTGCTATGGAAGATACCTCCCGCCTGGCGGATTCTCAACCGCTACTTCATCGTCACACCCAGCGTCGTGAGGCCGTTCAGCAATCTGTTTAACGTTTTCAGCCATCAAAGCTGGGCCCATCTCGGAACGAATATGCTCCTTTTGTATTTAATCGGAACCAGCCTGCACGAGCAGATCGGCAGAGGCGACTTCCTTGCTCTATACATTTCCAGTGGAGTGATCGGAAGTGTGGCTAGTTTATCCAATATGGTATTACGGAACGTTCTATATTCGAGCTCACTCGGAGCAAGTGGTGCGGTAATAGGGGTCTTTGCCGCGTTTTGTACGATCAACCCCGAGTAAGTCCTTCTACCTCCTACTTTTCTGTCATGGTACTTACGGAACTGCCCTCGCAGCACGAAAATCACGTTCTGG
>JAABUK010003484.1_pt1 | contig 26571 bp, 28 predicted proteins | sample 5559141 | NCBI WGS metagenome assembly JAABUK01 (sample SAMN10711869, study PRJNA513367) | rock metagenome | isolation source: Antarctica rocks | place: Antarctica: Victoria Land, Pudding Butte nord | collected 2016-01-03
GGACATATTGAACAGGTGCAACACCCTGTCTGTGGAGTCTCAGTTGCAAGGCAAAAGACTCAGATGGCTAGGTCATGTTTTCAGGATGCCTAATGATAGATTGCCTAAGAAGCTATTGTTTGGTCAACTTAAGGGGGTCCGCCCACCTGGTCGCCCCAGGTCTAGTTTCAATTATGTTTCTTTGCATGATTGTCAAACCCGTCAGATTGGTAGACCGTATAGAGATGCGCAAGACAGACTGCTTTGGAAAGACAAGACTTGTCCCGCACCTACCTAGCTCATCATGAGATGGAAAGCGTTAATATTATTATTATTATTATAGATGATGAATAAAAGGGATCTTTGCACTCTTTGGGTGCGGCCAGCATATGAATCGGGTAAGATTTCAGTAGATCGTGAATTCAATGCTAGCCCAATGCAAAGCCTATCACCATTGGCCAACTGCAATGCCGGCCCAATGCAGAGCCTCATCAGTGACAGCCCAGTATGGAGCCTATCACCAGTGACAGCTCATGCTGTCAAGCCTCCTACAAAGGCTCCCTGCTGCTTGTCCAAGTGAAGGTCCAACATTCCCGCCTGCCCAGCGTACAACCTACTAGCACTGTCTGCACATACTGCTTGTGCGCGCGCGAGGCCTCAGCAAAGCCCCCATCACTCTGACAACTTACCAGTGTCATGTTTGGTTTCACAAGCTTGGACCCTAACACTAACACAATACCCCTATGATCCAGGCACTTTACCAGGCTCTGCAGATCAGTGCATCCTTGGGAACATGTATCTGAGATCCAATCTATCAAGGAAGCTTGGATTTTCTAAGGCCACGTGGTGCAAGTGTAGTTTTGCCTATGCTCTACAGAAGGGCGGTTCATCACACTTTGTTGCAAGGACTGCTTTGCATTACTCACATCTGCTGACATCAGTTCTTTGCCACACGTCAATCACCACACTTGATTACCATGTCGTTTCTTGCCTCTGCTTGCCTGTCAAGTTGCTCACGACACTGATCATGGAAAGCCCAAGTCGTTTGCATGTGGTTAGAGTAGGCCTAAGAATCTGTGCTTTGACACGCTGAAAGGCATGCATGTTGATGACCAACCAGCCCAGAATATTACCATTCACCTATGGATTTGCAAGATGCTTCCCTAATTGGCCCAGTCATGCTGATGTGCAAAATGAAGGCATTCTGACGTGTGCTCTGAAACCACATGAATCGACAAGCCAATGCGCTCTGTCTTTGCACTTTCACAATCACAATGCATCCGCAGTTACTATTGAAAGCTGGGCATGCTATCGCCGGTCATCTTAGTCATCATGACTGCAGTTGCCGACAGCCGAGACCTCAGTAAGCTTGCACCAGATCTGCACGTTGACCTGCGTGGCTCCGTATGCCTGCTGCTCTGCGCTGTTGCATTGCTAGCCACGATCCGAAGAAGCCTGGCGGGACTGGGCCAGTCTCGCAGCTGATGTCCCAGATGCGTGTCTACTCTCGGGCAGAGCATGTGCTGTCTGCAGGAGCTTGCAGATAGGACGCAGTCGTGCGTCTTGGAGCCCTGCGGTGCACAAGCACATCAGCCTCAACAGGAAGCGCAAACGTACTCGTGCTTGTCATTGTGAAGCAGGCGAGGCCGATGACAGCACAGGGGACTCCCAAGAAGCACAGCCTTCAACTGAAAGACAGCCAACGAATGCAAGTGAGCAAGACAATCCTGCATCATCCACAGACCCCAAGACAGTTGACTGGCGTGAGTTCAGGTGTGCCATTGCCCAAACAGACTGTCAGTGCAATTTGCACATATGTGTAATATATATCATGTACCATGGAGTCACAATGCTTTGCACAGTGTATCTCCTCCAGCAAGCTCTATGTCTGCTTGACATACGACACAGATCAGAACAGATACAAGAATGTACCGCTTGTTTTGGCAACTCCATCAATCCCTCATGCTGTCAAGCCCAGCAGATCTGCTTGGAGTCTTTAAACATTATTCTCGTGACTGCCCAGGGCACGCCTTGTAGCCGGTGACAGAGGGCAGCAGGGTGAAGTCAGCACCAGCAGTGCAAATGGAAGATGGGCACATGATGTGGGCAAACCAGAGAAAGGCTGCCTTCTGTTGGCACATCCCCTTATGTTTGGCAGCAGCCAGGGATACTTTTCTCAGGTGTGTTTGCCTACTAACCAGATCATCAGCCTAGCGTTCCCTAAAGGGCATCTCTGTTTGGACTCTGGTGACCACAAGTCTGAGAGTCAAGTGTGTTTAGTGTTTAGTGAATGTCAACTGTAATCCATGGCCCAAGACCGCCATGGAGAACAGGGCTGTTCTTTTGGAGAATACCAAAGTGAGCACACAACACCTTTGAGCTACTGCAGAGAGCAGTAGCTTGATCATGGTCCTTCATGAATGCCTGGTTCCTATGAGTCGCATAGGAAAGAAAATCGCTCAACTGAGAAACCTTGATAAAACCTCGATAAAACCCCGATAAAACCCCAAAAACTATAATTACTGAGCTTTTCTGAGGAACAACTTCACATACAGATTGAGCTGGATCAACAAGGGAGAGAAGGCTTGGGCAGTATCACCACTCCCAGTATCTCCAGGACAGCTTCTCCCACAGTGACTCCTGTGACAACTACATCAACAAGCCATGCACACTAAAATGATGCTGCTTGTTGTGTAGGCGGTCATCTTCCTCTTTGAGCATGATGAAACCGCAAGTGCTGGCTTCATCTTGAACAAGCCAACCGAGCATGTTCTGGGGAAGCTGGTTGGTGCCGACAACCTGTGCCCTGAATTTGCAGACAATGTTCTGTATCTGGGAGGAGATGTAGGGCATGATACCATGCATTTTCTGCACGGCTATTCTGACATACAGGTACAGTACTTGTATACCTGTCAGCGATAAGTTTGCTTGTCTGCTTTGTGTGGCGTGTCTGCTTGCTTGGTCAGCTGAAACTGTACCTGTCAAATAGGTTCACGCTGGGCTTCTAAGCCTGAGGGCACACCCAAAATACATCTCGGCTGGTCTGAGTTGTCTCTCCCAGCTTATCACCCTCAAGATCTGGTGCTGTTGAGTGGATGCCTCATGATAGCGATGATTCTTGCATAACAAAACAACTTTCAAGATTCATTCCTGCTGTCCTAGGTGTGCAACCGCAGTCCAACATGCTGAGATATGCTTCCTTGCACCATGAATTGTCTCACTGCTTGGCAACTCAAACTTGGCAAATTTACCTCCAGGCTGATGTGTGTCTCTGGCAATGGTACCAAGGAAGTGATATTTGTCAATGCAACTACAGTGTCTTCAGGCACTCTAGATGCTGAGATGTGTGATGTGCAGGGCGCTGTTAAACTGGTCCAGGGTGTGTTCATGGGGGGCTTTGAGGAGGCCCGCTTTGGTATCCGAACTGGCTCCAAACAATCTGACCAGTTCAGGTATGTGCTTGGAGGGGCAAACACCTGCCATGTGGTGCAACCCTTGAACGTTGTTCATGGCAGATGGTCTCACTCCTTGCTATTGTCTAGGGCATGATCTGACAGGTGTACTAGGCAAGGTCATGGCTAGCTACACAACAGTCTGCTGATTGTGTTCAGTCCTGTTGCACATCTGCTACTCTGCTGTTGCATGAGCCAAGTGCATCACTTGGCCATGAGCACAATTGCAAACGTAAGGTTTTTATCACTGGCACTGATTACCACTGTTGCCGTGTAGGTGGTTCAACAGGTATGCTGGCTGGGGCCCCGGTCAGCTTGAAGCAGAGTGTGCTGCAGGGGTCTGGTTCACAGCTGCGGCCAGCAGTGATGTCATACTGAATCAGCAGAATCTGTCTGGCAGGGAAATGTGGCACACCATACTGGAGATGATGGGTGGGGACTATGCAGCCTTGTCGAAGAATGTCAGAGATGCATACCCTGAGAACTTGCCATCAGATCCATGACTTGTGATGATGCATGACGCTGTGCATCAGGATACAATTAAGCAGTTCCAAACATGATTTATGAAAACCCCGGTGCGCATGTCATGTCATGTCGTTTTAAAAGCTTACAAAACCCTGTCCTACATTTGGAGCTTGATAATGGCACCACCACTAGCAGGCTTGGAAGCAAAGATCACTTCCTCAAGCTGATCGCTCTTGACTTTGCCATCCTTAATGCATTTCTCAAAATAGTTGGACTTGATGGCTGTGATGAACTGCGCAGCATCGGCCTGCTTGATGAGGGACACCGTGCACCCACCCCAGCCAGCCCCCGTCAGTCTACTTCCCAACGCACCCTGCTTTTTGCACTCAGCAATCAAGGTGTCTAGCTCCTCACAACTGCATTCGTACAGGTCCCTGCATGACACACGCACAATCAGACTGCAACTCCTGTGTGGAAAATGCACACCTAATACAGCTTGTAGGGGTACTACTTTGGCAGACAAAACAATGCAGCTGCATGTGATCTGACTGAACTCTGCTTACTCATTCAGCAGGCAAGGTTGCATGCAGTTCAGATCAATCCCTATTGTCAACATCACACTCACAGTAGTCCCTGCTGCATAACGCACCTGCAGCAGATTGCAATGCTATAACCCTGCAACATCAACAAACTATGCCCTTACTGTTCACACATCACCTTCCCCACCCCTCATCCCCCTTCCCCAAAAGCTACTCAAGTAGCCTGACACTGATTGCTCAGCACTACTGCACAATGCTCATGTTACATGGAGGCAGCACAATGGGGAATCTTGATGACCTCTGTCAGCATTTCCTTAAGTGTGGTATTCAATCAGACATTATCTGGACCTCAAGGGCCCCTGAGGTTTGAGGGGGCCTTGAAGTCCAGGGCAGGTGGGCCCCTTCAGAAGACCCTGTGTGCAAACACTGTCATGCGGACTCTCACCTGCAACTGGCTTGGCTGGCATCCATGTAGTCACCCAGCTGCTTCAGTTTGTCATCCTGGGACAGCTCAGCGTTGTTGCAGACCTTCTGAAAGTCGCGTACGCGCTGGGCCTCCGCAAAGACGTGCAGGCTGCGCTGCTGCAGCTTGAAGCCTCCTGCCTTGGCCGCCACTGGGATAGAGCGCTGCTGACTTGGATTGTCCTCAAACAGCTTCGTCAGACTGGTACCCAACAAGCCCTCAATCTCTGCCTGCAGGGAAACTTGGGATTATTGTTGGTTGTTCTTTTTCTCCCTTTCAATTCAGTTTTTGTTGATCTGCAAAGCCTCTCCTGCAAATTGATGGATTCTCAAACCACAAGGCACCTGAGAGTGACAGGAGCCATACCGCATCACACCTACAACAGGTCAAATGTCACAAATTGCAGCTGCACAATTTGTAGACTGCTGCCTCTTTGCAGCGCATGGTTACAACACAAGAGGAAGCATGTTGCCTCTGGAACTGGCCAAAGCTAGTGCCCAGCAGGCGCTCAACCCCAGCCTGTGTCTCAGCAGCCACAGCTTTGCTGTTTGCATCTGGGCATCAGCAACATATTGTTTTCAGTAACATTTTAGAAAATTGTCAAAAACGACGATTTTTTTTAACGAGACCTTTTCAAACAAACTGTATACAATTTCTCACATTACTCTTAGCTGAATCTTTGCTAAAATCTTTGCAATTCAAAGACTTGCTGTTAGAGACACTACAGACACAAAAGGCCACAAGACCGTTTAAAACCACCTTACTGTGCCACACTTGTCTACATATCATTGGGGATCCCATGTGGACCTTGGGTGCAAATCTCAAGCACTACCCAAGGGGTATTGTTATCAGTACCTCCTGGGCAGCCCTGTATATTTGATATTTATACATTACTTGGCTTCTCATTGAACTGACGCCAAAAGGCGCAGTCTTTTCTTTTCTTTCTTTTCTTTTCTTATCAGCACCTACAACCTCTTGCACAGCTTGGCAGCTGCATGATACAGAGATGCCATGAATAAAAAGGGGCCAAAAAGGGGTGAGAAAGGGGCAAAAAAGGGGCCAAAAAGAGGCCAGAAAGGGGCTGCTGTCATACCTGCTCATAAGGCGCTTCATGCAGAAATTGCTTGGCTGCTTGGCAGGGTGCATCGCTTGCAGACTGCTTCGACTTGTCTAGCTTGCTCACTGCCAGCTCCTCAACCTCCTTCAGAATCCTTACTCCAATTGCCTTCTCCTACAGCCAGAGCCTTACAGAAATGTCAGACCACACATGTGCAGGCACATGAGGTGGGGGGCTGAGAGGATGGGGGGCTGAGGGGTTGACACACAAGCATGCACACTGGAAGATAAGTTTCTCCATCTCAGCTGCTTCACTTATGCTTCTTTGTGGCGTATGTGCAAACAACGCATCAACACAGATGTCACAAGTGTGCAATAGCAAAAGTAGGGCTCGCAATGCAAGCAGGCTGCCAGCTAGTCTGAAACTTTCCCACACAAGGTTTATCAAGACAGGACCACCATAATTGAACACAGACCGCAGACTGGGCACACCGGTATTATACTTGGCTGCTCACTAAAATGACGCCGAAAGGTGTAATCTTGTCTTTTCCCTCATACAGACCGCAGCCACCAATTCTATTGGTCATCCAATGCTTGCAATCTCTGTTACTTCTCTCTAATTACTCTGTCACCGTGGCAATTGCAGTCTTACTGGCTGTAGGTCTAAGGAGCTGTGCATACCTTGGACATGCCTAGCGTGACTGCCAGCACAGCAGCAGCCAGTTTGCACTCCACCACCCTCATGTTGTACCGCCCTGCTGCAGTTTCAGCCTTGTTGGAGACTGTCAGCGAGTTGGCAATCACAAACACAGCGCCCTCGGGCAAAACCACATCGGAAGCCCGGATCTGCAACAGCAGAGGTATGGTCTGAAAGTTGTCAAGGCTTGTACTGAAGAGTCAACACTTACACAGTGGCAGGTGTGGTTGAGAAGTCAAGGGTGAAGACGCAATACATACACCAACTTGGCAGGACCACATCACAAGCCCAGATCTGCAGCAGTAGAGGTGTGGTTTGGAAGCTGTGAAGGGTGATACTGAAGAGGCGATATTTACACCAACTTGGCAGGACCACATCCAAAACCCAGGTCTGTAACAGCAGAGGTGTGGTTTTGGAAGCTGCCAGAGTGATTGTGAGGAGCCAGCTCTTACACAAACTGGGCAGCCTGAGCTGAGATGACATCAAAAGCTCTGATGTGCACAGCAGAGTATTGGTCCAGGTCGAACATGGGTCAGCTCTCTAGCAAAGCTCAACTAGGTGCTTTTCGGTTAGCCCTCAGGCGGTGTTGGGGTAGCTGGTGAGTGGTTTGGGGTTGCTTCACAACAATAGCTGGCACAGGCAGATTGACACCAAGTAGCAACAGCCAGTATATGCAATAAAGCAAAAAACTGCAATGATTTTTCGACAACTCAAAAAGAGGGAGACATGCATCCGCTGTTATACATTGTTGCATCTCCCACGTGCATTCATGTTATGATGGGGTTATGTCATTGCTGACAAGGAGACCGACTGTCTTGGGCTGATCATATCTGGACACTCAGTGCTTAGTGTATGTTCATTGCCCAGTCATTGTCTGTTGACTCACCTGATGTGTCCCAAGACACGAAATGTAAACTGATTGATACAAGGTTTGGCAGATGAGGACAAAGAGAGGCCCAAAAGCAGCAACAGGGTGCTGTTCATTCACGTGGCAAGACAGCTCTACTCACTGGGTTGAACTCTATGAGCTTGGCAATTTGTGGCATGCCCATCATGGAGATAGCCTGGTCCATGCCCCCCGACTCAGTGCCCACATACCTCTCACATGTTGTCGTGAACTCAGCCACGTCCTGCATCAACAACAGGAGAAGCTTCTGCATATTGTGTCCAATCAACAAAAGCCAAGCATGTAGTGTGATACCATCCTGTGTCCTGTATAGGCAGAGGAGTTGCTGAAGTTATATGCCCTGGCATACTTTTGCCCCTTGAACCGAAACAGCCAGCTGTGTACTGTGCCTTGGGCCAGTCAACAAGACAGTAAGTAGACACAGTGAAGCCTCGCTTGAGCGCATCAGCAGCCTGCAAAGTGGACTGCAGTTGCCTTGCCACATTACAACACACAACAGTACAGAGCAGGGAACCTCTTTTTTGTGAACCCATCACTCAGTAGTGAAAACAGGAGCCAGTCACAATGTGCATTGCTGCAGCTTGTTGTGTGCTGCTGATTCACAAGCACGTATGCAACATAGTGCGCCAATGCTTGAAACATGTGAAGACAACACCAGCCCAGCTAGCTGCAGGCAGACGGCACCCAGCTGACAGACACCAGTACGGCCAGCAGTTTGCTGTGTCACTGCACAGTCACAAAATCAGAGACAAAGCTATAGCAAGACAGACAGAAGTCCATCCAGCAGTTGCTGTGGTCAATCCACAATCACAAAATCAGAGACAAAGCTGCAGCAAGACAAGCAGAAGAGATGCAGATGCAAGGCAATGACAGGATGGCGCACCGTCTTGCTTTGATGGCCGGCATCAAAGGCAGCCAACAAGGCAAGGGCAGCCATACACACAAAGGCAGAGGAACTAGAGAGGCCCGCCCCTGCACACCATGTGCACACGCCCTCAGGGGCAGGCCCCTGCCTTTCAATACATGCCTTGAAGGGCAACCACCAATGGGGGCCACAGAAATCACAGGCAATAGCTTTCCCAGAGCCCAACCCACAGGCTTTCTCAATGTTCACAAGATTCACAACCAACTAAAAGGGCTTGTGGTCAAGGTGTCTGAGGGTGTCTTGAAGTTACGTGTCTGATGCAGCGGAGTGGAATGAGGTAAAGCGCTGAGCTTCTTACCGATTTGGTAACAGGAATGCCAAGAGTCGCCAAGACTGCCAAAGAAGATGAACAAACGAATGCTGCAGAGCTAGAGAGGCCGGATCCTGCACAACGAGAAGGGCCCAAAGTAAACAGCGGGGAAAGCAGCACACTTTCACTCCTGGTCGCTTTTCTAGCACGCTCTGCAGCTGGTTCCAACAGAACTAGCAAAACTTGCAGCTAGTGCAAACAAGGTCATCACGTGCAGAGCTGGATGCTCAATTGCTGCATCAAGTCAATGGTGAAGCACACAGTGCGACAGCAGAAGCTTCATTACCAGCTACATGGCACATGCCCGCGTGGCCAGGACAGCAGCAAGGCTTGTTGGCACACATGACATGCAAGGTCAAGCAAGCAGTGTGGCAAGGTTACAGAAACTCAAGACTTAGCACGACACAGCATCAGCGCATGACAGTGAAAGTCCCATGTGTCAAGCAGTAGTGCAATCAGCGCATGACAGTGAATGTCTTGTTTGTCAGGCAGCAGTGGGATCAGAATGTGGATGAGACGCACCAGTTGGCACCTGGCCATGCAGCATGACCTGCAGCCCCACAGGCGCGGGGGCCTTGCCCTGTTTCTCCAAATACTCAAACACACCCTGCAGGAAGCTCATTTACATCAAGGCTTTGCCATTTATATCGATAAAGTAGATCAAGGGACACAGCGTTGTAAGCATTGAAGGAGAAATTTGCGCAAGACCTGAATGGCATAAACAGACTCAGGCGACGAGAGATAAAGAGATTCAGATGGAGAGACATACCTTGTAAGCAGCCAAGAAGTAGTTGGCCCAGGTGTGGTGCTCTAGGTCTACCCTCTGCAGTTCATCAAGGCTGTTCAGATTGGGGTAGACACGCAAACAGCATCCAGAGCACCAGCATTTCTTGGCACAGATGCTGAGTTAGGCAATGCAGCAGTGCAGACCTGCTTGGGATCAATGCTGAAGGTGGCTGTGGGGTATTTTGTCTCATCCATGTTGGAAATGGTCAGGTTGTCTCCACCTTGCTTGATGGCAACAACAGTATCCTGGGGCAGGGCAGAAGAGTGGTCAGAAGTCTGTCTTGCGATGCACACTGGGCAGAAAAGGACTCCTGAAAGCAACCTATTGAGCATGGCCAGACAACAAGAAACCTTGTCATTGCCTCATGCACAGACAGGTTTGACATTGGCAAGTTTGCCAGATGCAGACACCACTGTGAATTAGGACTGCAGCTGTAGAGAAGGACATGAAAACAAGCAAACATGCAGCTGGCAACCTGGGGCCAGTGCATATAGCTGGGGGTGGCATGACATGAATACGGAAAATTAATGCACACTGTAGTAGGGCTGGCCAAAAATAGCAGGAGCATGCTGCAGCAGAGCCACCCACCTGCCGAATGGCCATAGGTAGCACAGCATACCCCTCATAGTCTATATGCTCTCCGATCAAGTTGACCCTTCCTATCGAGACAAGAACCATCAGTGAGTACATTTGATTCAGTGTTGGATCGTTTGCAAAACAGGTAAGCCACCTGGCGATCTTGCAAACAAGGCAGGCCTAGAACCGAAGCGCTCTGTGAAGCCATCTGAAAGCCAGGCATACCGCTCCTGGGCCGCAGGAGTACCTGCAATGCTGGGCACACGCTTGAGCGATATGCCAATGCACGCGTGAAACAGCTGTTGGCGGCATGGCAAACTGACCGTCGACGCCGTAAACAGAAGTCAGCTCAGTAAAGGTGGGGACGTTTTCCGCCATACTAGCAGATGGACGGCCGGCTCAATCAAGCAATCTATGTCACTACTAGCACACTCAACACTATCGAGCGTCAGATGAGCCTTGGCGATTTGCACTGTCTTGCCAGTGACCACTAGCGGAGCGCCTTTGTCAGCTTGCATGTCCAGGCTACTGATATCACTCATCTTTAGTAATGCAATATCTTTAGTCAGATTACTACACCTATCCAGCAAGACGAAGAGGCAAAGCTTCGATCCTTAAGCAGTTCTGCAGGCAGCGTCGTCTATTGCGACAGCGCTCCAGCAGTAGCTTTGCATTGCAACATAATCATGCACTTATCCATGGACGGTGTGATCGGTGCCCGCCACTGCCATGGTCTGCCCGTCAGGAGAGCTGTCGCAGCAGCTAGTTTTGCGTCTCCTTCACACCTGCGACGACGCTTGCATCAGGTGACATTGCGTTGAATATGCATCTGCGGGTTGTTCAAATAAGCAAGTTTTGAGTCGTTATACACGGTGCAGGCCAAGCAAGGTGACACTCGGCAGGCACAGAGGTGCAGGCGGGCAGTGCAAATCTCAGCAACTACAGCTGAAGCTCCCGTTGAGGTGCAAAAGGTGTCTCAAGACGGGTACGAAGTCAGACAAGAGTCTCTGTCAGAATCAAGAAGGCGAATCATTGTCACAGCACCCGCTAAACAATGCCAAAAAGCTTGGCGGAAAATGATAAAGCAAGCCCGAAAAACAGTGAAGACACCTGGCTTCCGGGATATGAAATCGGTAAACTTGTGCTCTATTGCTGCAGCATCATCTCTTGATAACTTGGAAGTCATCGTTTTAGGCCAGCAGTGTTGTCGTTGTTCAGGTTTCTGAGGCCACTCTGCTACCATTTCTAGGAGGTGAGCTAGGCGCCAAGGCTGCAGCAGTTGAGGAGCTCATCAAAAACCTGCCTTCGGTGCGCGGTTGACCACAGTGCATCCACTCCATGTATCCAAGCAAATTGCACTGCCTCTCAATAACCCTGATAAATGTACTCTTCCGGCTTTGACTGCAATGCGGACCCTCATTCTCATAAGAGCTGTTAGGCAGACACCTGCCCATCCTGCAAATGCTGCCAAGGTGTGACTCTCACACCTCCTGTACATGTCTGCAGGAAGTGGTGAGGTTGAGTGCCGATGCAATCTCTGAATCCATCGAGCCAGAGCTGACTGACGAAATGGTTCAAGCGTTTGATGTGGCCAAGCCATTCACGTATCAGCTGGTGTTTGACCTCCAGCCTACATTGACATGGAAGCAGCCATACCAAGGCATGAAGGTGAAGCACCACCAGGCCTGCCAGGCAGCGCACTCATACATTCGTACTTACATTCATTCATTCATACATTCATCCAATAGTACATGCTGCTCACTGTTTTCTGCATGGATCTCTGCTTGTCTGTGATCTGCACGCACAATCTATGCCTGTTGATTTGCAGTGAGAACGCTGCCGCCGAGATTGCTTACTGCAGTTGAGTCACATGGACAGACAGCTGTTGACAGCTTCTGCTTGCCATTCTGTTCTAGGTCAAGCCTTACGGTCTTAGTCTTCTGGTGTACAGCTACCAGACACAGACAGTCATTCCAGCTGCACCTCTGTCGCAGGTGGAAGTCACAGCAGTAGGCGATGACGAATCTGATCGCGCCAAGGTGGCACAGGAGATAATGCAGGTGAGGAAGAAGAAGGGGGGCCTGAAGGTGGTGCAGGGGCGGGGCCTGCAGTTGGGTGATGCAGCCCTGATTGACTTTGATGCAAAACGGTCAGACACTGGGGAAGAGTTTGCTGGAGCCAAGAGACGCAAGACTCACATGGACACTGACTCAGCAGACATGCAGTTCCTGCCTGGTAAGTTTTTCGACCCCAATGTTTCATTTGTGACTGGTGTACTTTCTATGTATGCTGCCCTGTTGTGGTCACAAGAGCGACGACCACATGCTGTTGGCTCTGTGCACAGGTCTGATTGAAGAAATTGTCTGTCTTCATCATGCTCATGTCTATATGGTGGATGCTCTGTTTGCATGCTGTCATTGGTTGAACATAGGGTGACATCAGAAAAGAGGGAGGGCTCAAGTCAGGGTTCCCGCCTATAGTGTCCTTGGGGCAAGCCTGTGTATATGACTCACAAGTAGAGGAATTCTGTGAAGTCAGATGTCACTCCCAGCTTTGTACACATGCTGTCAGTGCATGGGCATGGCACCATGCCTGTATGCATGTGACCTCAAACACATATCCTTCTGCAATCAACAACAGCATGTATCTGACTACAAATCGTCCAAAACCCAGGTAAATGATTGCATGATTGCAGGTGTGCGGGAGAAGATGGTAGGCATGAAAGTGGGCGAGTCTCGCCAGATCCAGCTGACGCTGCCCGACGACTTTGAGCCTGCCCCTCTGAGGGGGGTGGACGTCACCTGCACCGTTGGCGTCACTGAACTCTTTGAGTACGACCTTCCTGAGGTAATGCTGCATTGCATACTGCACTTGTTTGATGTGATCATGCTTGTTTGATGTGATCTTGCCTGCTGCCTGAGATAACGCTGCATTGCATGCAGCACTTGTTTGATGTGATCTTGCTTATTGCCTGAGGTAATGTTGCATCGCAGCGCTTGTTTGTTGTGATCATGCTTGCGGCCTAATGGGCTGATGAGTCACAGTACTGCATCGCAGCTCAATGATGCCCAGCATGCATGCCCAGGGGGGGGGATGCCTGTATGCCCAGGGGGGACGCCTGCATGCACCCCCCTGGTTGTACCCTGCATTATGCCATGATGGCTCAGCACACACCCATGCCCTTGTTGTCAATCTCTCAGATGCAAACACAATGTTGCATTGCAGTTAGGTGGCCATGTTTGCACACACCCCTTAGATTTGGCCTGCACCATGCTATGGTGATTCAGCACACACAAACCCACACACTGTTCGCTAATTTTCTGACATGCAAACTTGGCTTTGCACTGCAGCTGGATGATGATCTTGCTGAAGAGGTGGCTCCAGGCAGCGGGGGCGTCCAGGGGCTTCAGACGCAGCTTCTCAGGATGCAGAATGCCAAAACTGCACAGGACAATGAGGAGGCAGTGGAGGAGGCTCTCATGGAAACTGTTGTGCACCTGGCACAGTGTGACGTGCCATACAGCATGGTCAAAGAGATGGGTCAGCAGGAGTATCAGGCTCGTCTGCATACTGCCCAAGCTAAGGTGATCCTCTCACTCATACCTCTGTCAGAGATACAAGTGCCCTGTGATGCCAAAGTTGGCCCTTTTTAGTCCCTGGCTGTGCAAGACATGTGCTGAAGCTATTCTGGGATGGGTCAAAAGAATCCCTGCAAGGCAACATTCTGGCGGCAGTGCCAATACGTTGAGAAATTGTTACTTGATGAACTGGTGTACCAAATACCTGAACATGATGAGACCTATGAATATTCAAACATCATGGGATGTTTTGTGTTGAGCAAGGTCATCATTTTGAGGTGAACTGCCAAGTCGGAATATTGTGACTCACATAACCGTCTCCAATACATCTGATTCTGCAGCAGCAAGTGAGCAAATGTGAGTACGTGTGAGTATGACTTGAAGATCAGCCTTTTGTTTCCCTTGTGTGCAGCGTGAGATCACATACGAGGAAGTCATGCAACTGGCGACAGCTGAGTCACTGGAGAACTGGACTCAGAAGAAGTAAGCTATCTCGCTTGTGCCACCATGCATGTTGCATGTCTTGTTGTGACCCTTGATTGGGTGTGAATGTTAAGTTCTGATCCTGCCTCTCACTAGGCAGCAGCTGCTCAAACTGTCTGGTTATGTTTCATCCGTGGTATGCCCACGACATGCAAAGACTGTCTTGTGTCGATTTCAGCATGTGATTAGCACGGCAGGGATGCTGTTCAGGATATGCACAAACTCGCCTGACACCTTATGCACATGTGACTTGGAAGTGCAAGAGCTAATGCATGCACAAACCGACTTCGCAGTTGCTCTCTCTTGAATCCTGTGATGACTTCCAAAGACAGGAACTGCAGATGATTGACAGTCAGACTGAGCACACAGACAACCTATGCGTGATGTGTGCAGCCTAGAGATGCTTCAAGGGCTGATCAAGCGACAGATGGCGTTTGAACACATCTTTGCTGCTGAGGGGCTGACACTGTCAGATGCAGAGATCCAGCAGGAGTATGATGAGGCTGCACGTGACTTCATAGAGCAGAAGCAGGAGTTTGATGCAGAAAGGTTGAGGGAGCAGGCTACTGAAATGCTGAAGGTAAGATTAGGGAATTGGGTGGTTCGGATGCTGTTGACGACACGTTGGTTGAAGGTCAAGCAAGCTGTCTTGATTGCCCATGGTGTGCATGAGGAAAGCCTTGCCAGAGTAGTAGCAACAGTAGTATGCAATTTGTTGCAGATTGCAGCATTCAGCAGCATGTTGGGCTTGCACTGTGTGCAACAAAGTCTGTGAGGCATTTCAAGTCAGGGCTCCGCATATTACATGTCTTCGAGCAAAGCAATTCTCATCTTCTGATTAGGATTGCTGCTTACCAGACTACTGCAATGCAGCTTTTTAGCATTGCACATGCAAAATGCAGGCACCAAAGATCATCAGGTGGTTGCGGGACAACAGTGAAATCACAATGTTGCCAGCCAGAGCCTAGACTGGCGCATCTCAGATTCTGTGACACACATTCTTGCTGATGGGGTACTTTATTCACCAAACAAATGCCTGCCTATCCAGGCATTTTACCAAGTTCTGCAAATTAGTGTATCCTTGGGAAGTGTATCTGAGATCCAATCTATCAAGGAAATGCCTGCCTATCTGCAAACTCACATTGCTGTCAGTTATGCGACAGTGCTGTAGCCCCTGTGAACATTACGTGATGAGTAAGACATGTGCAGATTGCCTCTATTCTGGTCAATCCCATAGCTTTCCAGCCTGCCACTGACTGTATGCACAGCAATTTCTCAGTTACATTCTTTTGACTGTATTGAGTCTGGGCAATCATTAGTAGCAAACTCATTTACTTGAGGTCTGATTTAAGGCCAGTAGCTGCGTGTTTGCTGTCATGAAGTGGACCGCCAAAATCGCCAATCCCAGCCGAGTTTTTGCATTGTTGGGGTTGCACTGCACAAGTAGTTTAATCAAAGCGAGAATATTTTGCTGAGGGTCCCTGCTGGTGAGTGCACGACAGATGCCGAAACTGCAGCTATTGTGCTCCCCCCAGCAACGATTTGAGCAACGGGTGCTTTTACTCGACGACAGGCACGGCGTGTGTATCACTGTTACAAGCTAATCTGAAAGGAATGAAACATACATTGAACATCTACACTTCAAGTCAAAACTTTGCGCACTGCAAAATTCGTAGCTATAGCAAGAGACCAGGAAAGTACTGAGTCAGGTCGAGTCCACCAACAAGTCAACCAGAAGCAATGTGCTGTACTGACAAAGTCCTGAGAAGCTCAACAGACGCAAGGCAGTCTTGAATGCGGCTGCCATCAGTAGACACTAGACTGCAAACACATGTGGGAACACTGCACCCAAACATTCACCCAGACATCGAGATGAATCCACAATTCATTTGTTGTTAGCTCCGGCTAGCACAGCTGTTGGCACAGCTGGTGATGAAGCACATGCAGCCAGCTTGCTTGCTAGCTGTGTAGTTGAGTTGCTTAGGCGGAACCTGCAGCTGCCTTAACAGCAGACACCATCTCCTCACCCATGGCCTGCAGGGTAACACCCAGTTGTCAGTATCAACAAGTCAGTGTCAGAAACTTACAAAGTCATGACAGGCACAGCGTCATGATGTATTACACTGGGGCTGCAGTGCATTAGGCAACTTGGGCATACCACAGCTGCTGCAAGAGGCCCTTGTTCCTTGAGTTCTTGCATATGATACACATGAATGACATGCATTGAGGTACACTTCCTGCTGCCACACAGTCATGATATGGTGATGTCATGCAGCAACAATGGGAGCCATAATGCAATCTTGGCAATAGCAAGACAGGCAAGGGCTGACCTTGAGGACAGTGACAACCAGCTCCTTGCCATCGTCAAAGTCCTTCTTGATCTGGTCAGCCAGGTTTTCAGCGTCAGCTGTGCCCTTGGGCAAACCGAGGTCATCTTTGGTGTTGCCACCCTCGTCCATCAATGACAGCTGCACACAAGATGGGGAAGAAGTCAATGATGTGCTGACTTGGCAACAGCTGAGCCAAAAATGATGCAAACAACATGCAGACAAGGACAGTTGCAACAGCGGTGGATCCACAACCAAAGACATGCAGAGCACGGATGAGGTCGTAAGTATTCGCACAGTAGAAGATGGTTTGTATTGGCTTACAACAGGCGTGATGCAAAGCAGCAGACAAGAATATGGGTGCTTACGTAGCCATCCTCTGAGACGTCCAACAAAGTGTACTCCTGACGGTTGACGTGGGGAATCTGCACAATTCAGCAGACTGGTCAAGGCTTAGCTGCTGCAGCACATAGGGTACAACTTTGCATTTGCGTGAGTTGCAGACACATGACAGCAAGTCAACAAATGTGCCAGTTTTTGCATCCACTCTTTGCAGCTATGCAGCTTGAAAGGATGGAACTCACGTCACAATTGTGAGAAGAGGGGGTCAGGTCCTCATACTTCTTGCCAGTGAAGATGTCAATAGCAACAAAGTGACACTTGGCGTGACCGTGCTTGCCGGTCTTTGAAGTGGACACATCAGCAACCTGCGTTGATGGCGCATTGATCAATTGCCACCCACCGACCGCAGCAGATACACACACACCATGCATGCAAAGACCTATCAGCCGCAGACTAAACAGAGCTGGACCATCTCAGCAGCTCTGGCGTTCTTTACTTGAGACTGAAAAAGTAACAGTGTTGCGTGAAGTGCCCAAAAGGCTGACCTTGCAGGGGCGGCCCTTGATCACCAAAAAGCCATTCTTACGCACAGTTCCGGCCTGCTGAGGGTAGGTCAGGGAAGCTCCAGCGTCAGCGCTTTCAAAATGCACGTCATGACCTGCAGTGTCAGCCATCTTGAGCTGTGTAGGTGGTTGCCGTTGGCCGTTGTATTGCGGATCCTCTCTGCAACCCGCCCGTGTAGTGTGAGCGACGGCTGCTTGCGGCTGTTATTGCGGAAAAAAGGAAATTACGCCGTAGCCTGAATAGGCAAGGGACAGGCCAGTTTACAGTGTGGCTCATCTAGCGGATGGAGGTCAGTAGTAAGTATGAGCCTGCTCACAACGCTAGCTGTGACCTTTTACCAGCCCCGTCACAGAAAGCAGCATGTGTCTGTAGTCCAGTGCAAGTATCCTTGGCGCCACTAAAGATGTGCATGTGCAGCTACATAACATATATGTTGAGCAACGTGGTTGGGCTTATCACAGTGCTGGTACCACAGAGTGTTGGGTCGCTTGCTGAATGCTGGGAAGGTTGCAAAGATCAGGGATGAGTGAGAAGTTGGCAAGCTTGGTGCAGCGACTGTTGTCATGCCCTGTACCGTGGCCTTAACAAAGCAGCTATAGCCAAGCGTGAACTACATTGGCTGCAGCAGCTGGAGGAAGTGGCAGACGATGCTACAATGTCAGTGGTCGAGAAGCAAGATCGAATCTCTGATCTTCTTGACACCATGGCGGTGAGCACTTCTTCATTGGCTGCAGCACTGCACAAGAGTGTCACAGCCAAAACATCATGACAGGTCACAAGTTTCAGAATTGTGATCAAACTGCTAAACATGCGAATTGTAAAATGTTGCAAGCTCTGCTGGGAACTTTAACAGCTGGCCTGTCATGTCACACAAAGCCTAATCATATAACAACCATCAAAATGCATACTTAGCCAGCAAGCATCAGGTACGTGCGGCGCAAGTCAGTCCCCTCCAGACAGGCTTGTTCTGAGCATCCCAAGTGTAGCCGTTAAAACATGTGAGTATCAGACAGAATAAATCACCTTTCATCAATCGACACTAAACATGTTGCTGATGTGTTGCAGATGGAGGAGGGCTTCCTGTTTGTGGTTGTGGGGGCCAAGCACTCTACTAGAGCTGCTCAGCTCTTGCTTGAGGCTGGGAGCCAATCTTGGCACACTCCACAAGACCTTGCGTACAGGCGTGAATACTTGTAGCGCCACCATCAGCTCAGCAGCCATGCAATACATGCCTTGCAAGGCTTGTAAGACATGTATGGCATGGCTGTTGAGCTGAGGGTGGCGATACAAGTATTCACGCCTGTACATCATTGACCTGTCTTTGTGCACACTCGTACAGATCAGTGTCTATGACAGATTTCGACTGCAATATTCAAATGCAAAGTTCCAAAATGCCCCTTATCAAGCAATCACCTGATATGCTCATGGGCAATGCAAGCCTCAGCAAGTAAAACCATATTGCTCATGGTATTGCTACCTGGAATCTGTTTGCTGTGGATCGTGCGTAGCAGACAGTCCTACTGAATTAATCTTCCTGACTTTACTATTTCATGACATACATGTGCCCAGATCTGGACGTCATGCTTGCACGTTTGTACGTTCGTACAAAAGCACTGGTGTTGTCATTGTACAGCACCTGTGAGCTCGTTTCACATATGCATGAGATCCGCCAATGCACTATCGCAGGCAAGAACGCTGGAACGCACTATCGCCATGAGTTGAGCTACAGCAATTTGCATCAGGTGCTGTCAATTCGCCTACAATAGGTTCCCTCGATAGATCGGACCTCAGATACACTTTCCCAGGATACACTAATTTGCAGAGCTTGGTAAAATGTTTTAATCAGTAGTCAGATACACAAATATATATATATATATATATATTGCATCGGATACAGTATGCAGTCATGCAAGGTTGTGTTAGGCTGCGCAATGCATTGAAATGCATCTCGGAGGCTATATTTACAGCCATGGAGACTAGAGTCGCTGACTGAAAAGCTGCTGAGACTACAGTAGGTTCACCGAAATCATTTGCTTCCGACTGCAGGCTGATTTGAGCACCTCCAACCCATTGTTGTCCGGGCAGCTGGCCCTCACCGTGTATTTGAGCGTGCCCATGTCGCCCTGCGTTGGCGCCCACAAAAAATTAGTTGTTTCTCGCTGCGGAGGAGGAGGATGACTGGGAGGATGACACCGAAGTCAATCAATCAATTCAATCAATTTACATTTCTTGTCGTGTACGGTAGATCTGGACACGTGGCGTGAGTTAGTACATTAGCTGAACCTGAGTTCGATGCCGTCGACAGGGTCACTTTCGTTGCTCAGCACCTGTTTGTATCGTCGAAGCCTCTTTGCGGCTTTACTCTGTTCGGCATCGATTCGGAAGCTGCAGTAGCGATTAGGCATCCTTCTCCTGCCCTTGTAGTTTTCCTTTTATTTACGCCATCCGGCGTCCGTCTATACGCAAATGACTTGCGTCGTGGTGCCACAGGGCAAGGCATTTGAGGTGTGCGCATGCTGTTACTGCGTATGGTTGGCATCGGATGTTTTCACTATTTTGTTGTATGTTTAGAGAAGGTATTGTTTTCAAGCATTCAGTTGTAGCTGTGTACTGCAGCAGTTTCAAACAGGCGTCTTCAAGGGCGATGACACCTTCAGCGTCGACCGTCTGGTCGCAAGCTGTCAACCTCGGATCATGCCAGCGCTCCCGAGTGCTGGTCGTGTCTTGGTCCCTTACTTCGAGAGCCCAGAAGACTGTGTGAATGACACTTTGGGCAGGGCCAAAGTCGACCCCGCAAGGTAGTGTTGCAACCTCTGACAACTGCACTTGTCTTGAAAATTGTTAGGAGTATGATGTGAGGTATTTTGGTGTGAATCTCAGGAGGAGAAAGAAGTCAGGCAAAAAAGCAACGTCTGTAGATGCAACCAGTTCCACCTCCAGGGATAACAGCCCTGTCAAGTCTGTCAGCAAGCACTCAGCACAGAAGCTGCAGCAAGCTCCCTCTCAGATCAGAAATGGCAGCAAACATGTGCAAGGTGTGTCAGAAATTTCTTTGGCAGATTCTGGCCATGGCAGCTCCAAGTCACTAGTTTCAACAGTCGCCAGAGGCCCCAAAGCATGGGCTGGACCTAGCTACTACTCCTCCCCCCCTCCTGAGCATCTACCAATGCCAACATCATTTCTGTTGGCTGTATAATACAGCAACAATGCTGGCAGCTTACACAATAAGCTGACACTGTGAGTGTGTACTGTCCACCTCCGCATGGTATTTTTGGCAAGGGCGTCTTTTGAAAAGCCGCTTGCTGAGTCACCATTTTGGCCTTGTACTGTGTTCTGTGGCACTATTCAGTTGGTCAGTAGTTGTCTTGCCAATGTTAGATGACTTGGTAGATTGAAGGTCTATAGTCTTGTCTCATGTGTAGACAAGCCTCACCTGTACCTTTTATTAGTCTCCATGTATTTTAGCAACCATTTTATGCTTTGTGGTCTGTTTCTTCCACTGCTGTGGGTGCTGTGCTGTGGCATAACAGATGAGAGTGCAGAGTAGGCAGGCCACATGTGTTTTGCATACACTGCAGTTGTGAAGTGTTTTCATTTCTAGCCTTTTATCACTGCCAGCTTTCATTGGCACAGACTGTTTTTGCAGCTCTGCTGCTTCTGGTCTCAAAGTCTGATTTCAGGCTGCCAAGCCATCACAGACCTTTGCAAGGCAGCTGAAGTATGAGCACTGCTGTCTGGTCTGATTATATGAGGGTTTATTGACATCTCATCTTTTGCAGTTTTGTTCTCTGCTTGGTGCGGGCTTGGTATTTGCCTAAGATACAGTGAGTGTATCACTGTTAAGTGTGGATGAGGTGGAGGCTTTGTTTGGACAAATCGAGCACAACTTGACATAATTAGGTGGTGCCTCACATGCTTGAGCATCAAAGGATGGACGAAATCTATATTGCAAGAGTTTTGCGGTTTCTGTACATAGCGTTTGTTCTTTCTCAAGATATGACAACAGCTGTTGATACAATGTATTCTTGGAGTTTGCACAAAGCCTTCTATAGTAGTATTAGTAGAGCCCATGTTGTAGTGGCAGTCTGTTTTTTTTCATTTGTAAATACCTGTCGCAGTTAGTCATAAATGTGCTCAATGACAGCTGATCAGCAGTTGCGTAATAGTCTCTGAGATACGTTTCAATACATTGCGCAGCCTAACACAGCCTTGCATACTGTATCTATTCCAATACCTGGGATCCAGGCATTTTACAGGGCTTCATCCTTGAGGATGTGTATCTCAGACCCACTCTATCAAGGAAACTCATGCCCAAGTATGTTCCATCCCAATGGGACTGCAACAATGCTCTGCTCAGGCGGTCATGACCAACTAGACTCTGATGGTTCGCAACTCGCATATTCTAGTTATGTTTCCTGAAGGTTAGTGCACCTCTGTCAATGCAGTTGTTGGCAGAGATAGCACTGCATCTGACAGGCACATAAACCGCACGAGTGGACTGTTGAAGCAATGGCAGTTTAAGTAATGAAAACTGCTTGGAGTTATGTTACAGTCACTGAACTTACATCATGACTGCTTTCCAAGTCACGTCACATGCTATTTTATAAGCAGAGCATGTAGTTAGCTTGATGGCAACACTTTGCTGTCAATTTGCATCTACCACTCACTTCACTCATTGAACTATTTGCCATAAGCCACTGTGTAGTCTGCTTGATTGCTTCTGAATGTAGCTGTGCTAGATGCCCTCAAGACTGGAACGCCTGATGAGGCAACACCTGAAGGCAGGCTCCTCCAGCAGCTTTGGCTCTCAAGGATGTGATTATGAATTGACGAGTTGCTGATAGCTTTTGCTCAATCATCAAAACATCTACTGCAAAAGCATCAAATGGAGGTACTGGCACAAACATCAGACTTTCGTCAGAGGTGTAAAAACTTGAGCTGCAAAAGTTGCCTTCAAGCAAACAAGCTTGACACTCTGATGCCGAAGCTGGTACAGTGTTATGTCAATACCTGCCGTCAATGGTGACCACCACTTGCTTGTTGCTTCTTGGCAGCACTTGCTGCCTTTGTCTGAAAATCGCCATACACAAATAAGTGCGCAGGTACTGTGAGCTGATGCACCAGTACAAGCATGTGCTGGGCCCTACCTTAAGATAGCCTAGCTTGACGCTTCCATAAACCAGACCAACCGACGCGGCCGATATACGTAGAACCTGCATCGTTCAACAACATGTCAAGCTTGCGACAAAGCTGCACAGTGCAACTTGCGCATCGCGCGTCACCTGCGCCAAAGAGCTGGTCCCAGAGTAAGGGTTCATACCCAACCGAAGTCGACGACCAGCAATTTGCTGATCTGTCTGATCGAAGGCCAATGATCTGTTCTGCTTCACACCGCGCGGAATGCTTCACCAACTGCAGAGCTCTGCACTCGAGTGCAGATCAAGGGTATTAAAGGGTTTTGGTAAAGCTTCGACAGATGCAAATTGCAATAGCTTGTTCAGTCAACACTGAGTCCTCATTCACCGACCTGAGACAGGGGTTCTGCCTGATACTCTCGATTCTGCTGGTGACAACCAGGAAAGCAGGCTCAGATAATCGCACAGATCGAAGCCTCCTAAAAAGTACTTCTTTCGGTGGCATAGACGATCACTGCTCTATCAGTGAAACGCTTCTCATCCCTAAGGAGGCTGATGGGCTTCTAAAGGCAGGCGACGGCAATGCATGCGCCGTGTCATGTAATACAAACAGGTCAACCCCCGCCAGGGTTAGCCAGGTGCCAGCCACGGCTTGCAAAAGCTTCAGACACCAGGCGCAACACGCGGTCGGACGCTTGTCACCAGAGCAAGGTACTACTTTGTACAGCTACGCTGGAATTGTCCAGCTTTTGATACAAAATCAACGCTCGGCCTACACCGCAGGTGGAGCTGTGCACAGCACGTAGCAGTTCAGTGTATGGCAGACGTCCTGTGCTTACGCGTGTCTTTTCAGCACAAAATGCTCAGCGAAGGACGCATGCAGCTGGAACATCCCGCAAGATACACCTACATGGCAGAATGCACCCTGTAGCTGCTGCTAAGGTCACGCTCTTTACAAGCACACTGCTCTGCTTCCTATTTTCACAATGTTGCTTAGCTTGCTGTGCCATCAAACTCTGTGTTTCACCAGTACAACAGCCTGAGGCAGCTGTGCATGCAGACTGAGGAAGCTTCAGGAGCGCCAAAACCGAATGAGAGATTCAGCAGAAAGGTAAAGCCAAGCACACTGCCTCCACTGTTCGCCTTCTTGCACATGATTAGAGCTGCTGACCTGAAACCCATAAACTCCCATCTATTTCCTGTCCAATACACTGACACTGTGGAGTCTGCTTAAATGCACCTGCTCAGCATGCATGAGCGCCAAACCCATCGTCATTAACCTTCAAATTGCTGCATCAACTTGCACCAACATCAGCATGTATCATCAGTGTATCATTCCCTGCAGGATTTGAGGCGTATAAAGCAGCAAGGTCCAAATGAGCAGGATCTCATAGAGCGATACACTGCAGAGACAGATGATGGTCAGGGAGACACGGTCGAGATGGAGCATGAGTACATCCCATCAGAGGTACTAGGCAACGTGAACTATGACGCAGAACCAGATTGGCAGAGCTTGCCGCAGATGCCATACATGGAATTTTATGGCGGTCTGCAACAGCGAAATTGGACATCAGAACATTACGATGCCTCAGCACAGCCCTGGGACATCAAATTCTACAGGGATAGTGGACGCTTTCTGCGGCCTATATTCCCTGGCTTCAGAGCGCAAGTCACAAGGGCTAATGGCAGTCAGTGTTGGGTTGATCTTCCCGAGGCTGGCACTGAAACGTATGTCCACGATCACATACAATCCACTGTCCCAGGCAGCAAGGCACAGCTGCAGGAAATCCGTGTGCCCAAAGACAATGTTGCCCTGTACCAATACGGTTACAACCAGGTTTTTCAGCAGCTGTTTCAGGCATATGAGCAGCAGATACCCAAAGCAGCTAAGCGTGAGTTTCAGCAGCAAGGGCATGCAGACCTGGCCAACTTCAAGTACAGTTGTCCAGGGGAGAAGTCCGTGGGAGTGTCTTTCCACATGACCCCCCAAGAGGCCAGTCTTGCCAGAGTGTGGCAGCAGATCCCGGCTATACTGTTTTTCTCCTTTGCATTTTCTTTCCTGGCTGTCTGCCTAGGGCTGGGAATCTTCAGGTGGGGCTTCTGTCATGATGCGCTTAGTCACACACAGATTTGTCCATGGTGCTACAAAGTCACAAGCATGTGATGCCGACGTTGCTGTGACAATCTCCCTTTGCATGCTATCTGTTGTTGATTGAACCCCACTGTGCTTTTTGGTGGACTCACTTCATGTCACACCTTTGCTCTGCTGTTATACCTGTCATTGGTTTATACCTGTGCATGCACATCAGCAGCATGTGCATGTCCTTTCCATCTTCATCTGGCTTGGGTATGAGTTCTTCAGCCATGCTCTCCGAAGGGAGGAAACTGTTTTCTTACAAACACGTAGGAAAGGAAGGGACACCAGTTTTCCTCTGGAAAACGTCAAAAAGCTTGCAAAGGACTATTTTCAAAACAAAAGTTGCTTCTCCTGTTTGGCAGGCCTCGCAAGATGATGCCCAGCGATCCAATCCAAGCCATGGAGTTTGCCCAGTCCAAGGGCCAGGCTCACAAGGAAGGCAGAACCAATGTCACCCTGAAAGACGTTGCAGGCCTGGACTCCATTGTTGGCAGGCTGCAACAGGTGAAGCCATGCATGGCTGAGCAAGTGGCTGATTCCATCACTGCTTGACTGTGAGGTTCATGAGACACTGGTTGTGACTGTGCATGTAGTCATGGCATGTGGTCTGTGCTGACTTGAGTCTGATTTGTAGGTTGTGACATGGTTGTGACTGTGTGTGTAGACATGGCATGTGGTCTGTGCTGATGTGAGTTTGCTTTGTAGGTTGTGACATACCTGAAGGATCCCAAGGGGACCCAGTTTAGAGGCCTCGCCAGGCCCCCCAAGGGTGTGCTGCTGGAGGGTGACCCTGGAGTGGGGAAGACCCTGATTGCCAAAGCCATTGCTGGCGAGGCTGGAGTCCCTTTCTTTCAGGTACGTTTGCCACAGTCTTTGCTATTCTCATCACATCCCAGCGCTTGCTAGTGCTGTTCAAAGAAGCGATTTGGCGTGCTGGCCATATGCTGGCCCGACAGGATTCACATGCCGTAACTGTTTGCACAATGAGCTGTTGGGCAACAATTGAGCTTCTGACACCATGCATTGCAGCTGGAATCTCAAAAGATGCCTTCATGACTAATATGGCAGTAGAAGTCTGCACTATTGAGTGGTGTATTCAGAAGGGCCTTGCTCTACAATTTGCATCATGTATCATCTATAACTTGTGTCATTCAAGCTTGACATTCTCAGACTTCTCCCAGTTATTGTCTGTTGACTCCCCTGATGAGTCCTAAAAACAACTGCAAATTTATTTATTGACTGATTGATTGATTTGAAGTGTGTCAGCACAACATCAACAACAGTAAGTACCCACTGTCATGTCTGCAGATGAGTGGCAGTGAGTTTGTGGAAGCCATTGTGGGTGTGGGTGCAGCACGTGTGCGTGACCTCTTCAAGAGGGCCCGGGCCCAAAAGGAGCCCTGCATCATCTTTGTGGATGAGATTGATGCCCTGGGTATCAAGAGGGCGGAAGCAGGAATGCGCACTAATGAAGAGCGCGAGCAAACGCTGAACCAGCTGCTGACAGAGATGGATGGATTCATACCAGGTGCACATGTGTGGTGATTTTTCATTCACAGGAAGTTGTCAAATGTGGCCCAATTCAGCTTGCATTGCTACACCATTATTGTGCACCAATACAAAATGTGCATACGGTGCAGTGCAGCGAGTGTTAAGCTGATATACTCACAACTCACATGAGTAGAAATGCAACACTTTGCAATGATGTCACTTGTGCAGCGGCTGCTCATGCTGCAGCCTGGGCAAAGGCAGTGTTCTGCAAGCAGTTTTGTGTATACGCTTGCAGTCAGCTGGTGCAAGGGAATGCGTGTATGCTATTGATGCCTCTCCCTGATATATATCCCTCTCC
>JAABUK010003485.1_pt1 | contig 26567 bp, 35 predicted proteins | sample 5559141 | NCBI WGS metagenome assembly JAABUK01 (sample SAMN10711869, study PRJNA513367) | rock metagenome | isolation source: Antarctica rocks | place: Antarctica: Victoria Land, Pudding Butte nord | collected 2016-01-03
GGGGTGGGTGGGAAATGTGCGTAGGTTGGTGTTGTTGTGTTGGTGTTTGTGGTGGTAGTTTCGTTGAAAGGAAGTAGGGTGGAGATTGCGTTCGAGTTGGAGCTTGCGGGGGTGAGGATGTCTGCTGGGGATGAAGTGAGTGGTAAAGGGTGGGCTGCGGGTAGTAGGATTAGTAGTGAGGCAGCTTGTAGCCATTTTGCTGCTAGGAACATGTTTGAGCTGTTGTGAGAGAGCTAGACGCTCATGGAGGAGGTCCGTTGTGGACATTGTTGAGTATGTAGGAGAAAAGCCAATGTTCAAGTGCAGGACTTCCAGTCGGATGTAGAGTGCACAGATCATATGGCGCGACTGCGCATCTCCGATTTGTTGACGCGAGCCGTTTCGAACATGCGCTGGTGGCTCATGGAAAGCATATTGGAGAAAATAGCCTGACAACAAGGAAAGCTGGGAGGAAGAAAATAAGGTATGAATTGATCCACTACGACATCAAGAAGCGAAAACGAAACCCCACGTATCGTCACCATCCTGCCGTTTCGATAACAGACCCTTGCAATCATAGCGGTGCCAGAGAACACATTGCTCATCACGTAGCCATGATTTGTCCGTCTTCACAAGTAGTCCCAGGGACCACACTGCCCATATCCACCAATCCGCCTATACCCATTAGTCTTCGTCATAGAAAAATGCTTTTCAATGACACACCTTCATCACACATAAAGAACTTCATTCCATTAGCAGCACAAGTCAGATTCCCGTGCGGCGTACACCTGCCATTGCTAGCCCTAGTAATAGCACCATCTGTACACACTGTTCCATCTGCCACCGCGGCCATATCGACGTATCGCGGTGGTCCACGGGCCGAAGGAGCACACAGTGAAAATGACGTGGGACTGTTGCAGTAGAGCTCGTTGGGCGTGCAAGCTTCAGGAAAGGAGGTGGCACTCGCATTGTGCGTCACGGACGCAAAAGATGTCGATTCAATGGCAGTGGCATTCGGAGAGGATGCGACCAAAAGTGTTGGCTCAACGACGGTGGCATTTGGAGAGGACGTGGTTAACGAGCTCGGTGTCGCAATGGTCGTGGTGATCGTCCGGGCGATGTGAGTCGTCTGGTAAGGGAGCGTGCGTTGCAGCGTAGAATTGGATCCATAGCGACCAGCGCTCGTGCCTAGCCCTGTACCTCTGAGTGTGTACGTGGCATTGGGATAGTGTACGATGGTCGTGGGAACCGGGATGACGGTGAGGACGGACGTGATCGTAACAGGATTTGCTGCTGCTCGCAGAGCAGCGAGGAGAACGAATGTGGTGCCGACCAGCTGCATGACTGGTTAGTAGCGCAGACGCTCTGGATTGGCGTCTGTGACGAACAGGACATTGGCGAGGAAATTGGGGATTTGTTTTGTGGACGCGCTGACAGGAATGTGCCCAAATTTGATCCACGCTCTTGGTATGGACACAGGAAAATCGGCTTGGCTCAACAGCTGACGGGCAACAACATAATCACGAACCGCATTTGACGGCCGTAGACAATCATTGCACGATGATTGCTCGAGGTGGTGAGTATTCCTGATAAATTGGTATCGCTTGGTGAGAAGTCCCAAGCGTCGAGACCACGTGGGAACTTGTGTCGCCCCAAGGTCAGAATTTGGAGCACAGGGGGGACGGAGGGGGAATGGAGGGAGGGGAGTGTAGGTGATACATCAAAAGGGGAGAGGAGATAGAAAGGAAGGGATTGGGGGACAGGGTGGCACATTACTGTCTTGCGATCGACGTGGATGATCACGAGGCCGTATAGCCGCATTCCCTCTCGTATTCGCCCTACGTTATGGTGTTGACAGTGTTAGTATGGTGATAACAGATGAGATGGTAGAAGCTTGCGGTAATGTATAATTCCTATCTATTGTGTGACATATTTTTAGTGTAGACGATTGAGGTTTTCCAATTGCCTACTTATCAACAGTAGCCTTAACACGCCCTTTTTTTAGGACCCGAAGACCTTGTCATAGCCCGTAAGCGTGAACCGATACCTCACATCGTTCTTCTTGACCCGCTCTACAGCCTCCGCGCATCCTTTCTCGCTGATATCAAGCGTCTCAATGAGCGGTTTGATGTTCTTTTCGCTGGCAAGCTTGAGCATAGCAAACATCTCTGGCCGGCTACCGATGTGGCTGCCTCCCATCTTGGCTCCATTGGGAGTGAAATCCTGAGCCATCATCGTGGGAAGTGGCTTGTCTGGCAGGCCGACGTTGTGGAACTCGCCATTCACGTTCAATGTGGACATGTACTCTTGAAGGTTGAAGGTGTGGGTCATGTCGGCGGTGTTGAGGATGAAATCGAATTCGAAAGCATATTTCTTAGCCCAGTCCTTCTCGCCTGTGACGATGAATTCTTTGGCGCCCAATTTCAAGGCATCCTCTTTCTTGTTGGGGCTGTGTGATAGGGCGTAGACTTCGGCGCCGAGAGCTTTCGCCCATAGAAGACCGAAGTGGCCGAGTCCTCCACTGGACAGAGCGTCAGTCTGATTCGAACTGTATCAAGGGTCGGGACGTAGCTTACATTCCAAGGATTGCGACCTTCTTTCCTGGTCCAATCTTTGCCCGCACAAGAGGGCTCCAGACGGTGAGACCAGCACACATCATGGGACCAGCATCTGTTGACTTGATGTTGTCCGGAATTTTAAATGTAAAATACTCGTGGGCTCTAATGTGGCTGGAGTATCCTCCCTGTGATATGGTTCCATCTTCATAAGGAGCACCGTAGGTGTCTGCAGACGTCAACAACGTTCGCTTCGGATCATTATTATGTCACGAGCATCACTCACCAACCATGTGGGGGCAGTAGTTCTCGTTGTCCGACTTGCAAAGTTTGCACTCCAAACAAGCTCGGATCTGAGCACCGACGCCAACGCGATCTCCAACCTTGACAGTGGTCACCTTGTCGCCAACCTTGATGGCCTTGCCGATAACCTCGTGGCCAACGCAAATGGGGAGGGGGCATTCGCCCCAGCCCCCATCGATGGTGTGGACATCGGAGCCACAGACACCACAGCACTCGATCTTGATGTCGACGTCACGGTCTTCAAACTTCTTTGGTTTGAACTGGTGCAAAGATTAAGCATGCTGAGCGGAGTGCCTGTGGGCAGGCAAATCACTCACCTCTTTCTTTTGGAAGTCAGTCCATTTGCTTTGGTCCTCGATCATGAACCCTTCGAAGGTATCCGGATATCCCATATTGGCGCTTTCTGTGATCCTGTTTGTGCAATTGAATGTAATTTGGGGTGTGACTATATTCTCGAATGTGAAGATGTGTGGAAGTGAAGGCTTGCAGTCGTGGGGCCCTTCGCTCATAAGTCTGCCGAGCAATTAAACAATCGACGTCACGGCAGTTGTTCCTGACGCGGGACATATCTCTTCGGCATACTCTAACCGGCATACAAGCGGTCCAGACTCGGATACCGCAGCACGGAAACATCGATCGGGTTTGGCGGCGGGTTTTTGTCAGCCTTTGGTGGCTCAAGTGTCCTGCGGTTCGACATCACCAAGAGATACCCTTAGAATTGAAGCAGAAAATGATCTTCGAACGACGGGACACTGTCCATTTCCAAAGACTAGACGTGTGAGGAGAAAGGCACAAAGGATGACATGGAAGGTTTTCCGAGCCAAACAATTAAGATACCCCGCGAGCCTGCCACCCCGCACATGTGGGGTCGTGAGACTCCAAGCCATGCGACATGATGCAGCATGATGCAGGAGAATAGAAACAACGACGCCTTCAGATGTTCTATACATACTTGAGACTGATTCCTCGTTGACCGTGGTTAATTGAAACAGATAGCAGACAGGCAGCGTTGGCCAAAATGATGAAAGCACTTCGTTTTCATGGACAGAAAGACATTCGGCTTGAGGAAGTAGAAATTCCGAAATGCGGCAAAGGCCAAGTCAAGGTGAGCGTTGTACTGCTTGTGACCCAGAAACAGTCCTCAGCCCTTCACAATAGGTGAAGCCAGCCTTTGTGGGGATATGCGGGACCGGTAAGTCGCTGGACAGCCTTCGCAAGAGACCTTACTGACGCTGCTCATGCAGACCTTCATGAATACCTTGGGGGTCCCAATATCATGCCAACAACTCCTCATCCAATCACGAATGAAAAGGTGCCATTGACCCTGGGTCACGAGTTCAGCGGCGTCATAGAGGAGGTTGGCGACGATGTACACGACATCAAAGTGGGAGCAAGGGTCACCATCCAGCCCATCATATATGATGGAACCTGCGGTGCGTGCAGGCAGGGGTACATCAATTGCTGCGACAGTAATGGCTTTGTTGGATTGAGTGGTAAGCGTCCGGACTCCTCTTGGGCCAGTGTGTGCTAACAAGAGGTCAGGATGGGGTGGTGGGCTATCGGACCATGTGGTCATTCCTCGAAAAGCAGTATACGAAATACCAGACCATATATCCATGGAGGTTGCAGGCAAGTTGCCCCGGTGTCGGTCGAGCAATGGCTGACACACCATTCCAGCCCTCGTAGAGCCATTGGCCGTAGGATGGCACGCTGTCAATATCAGTCCCTTCAAGAAAGGTGATTCCGTCTTGGTCCTCGGAGGTGGACCCATTGGCTTGGCCGTCATCCAGGCACTTAGAGCGAGAGGAGCCGAGAAGATCATAGTGTCCGAGATGGCGCCACGGCGGAAAGAATTTGCGAAGCAGTTTGGCGCTCATTATGTCCTGGATCCATCAAAAGATGACATCGTGGCTCGAGTGCGAGAGATATGCGACGGGCAAGGAGCGAACGTAGCTTTCGACGCTGCCGGAGTGTATGCAAATCTTCATCTGCAATTTTTCCTACTTAGACTGTACTGCGAGTTTTCGGTCATGTCTCAGAAGATCCTCACTCTCCAGCCGTGTCTGAATAGACAAGATCATACACTGGAGAGGAAACGCTGACACCAAAATCATTCAGGCAAGCCGGGCTCGATCAGGCGATCCTCGCAATTCGAGCTTGGGGCACGTTAGTCAACATCGCAATATGGGAAAAGACAGCAATTATCACACCGAATGCACTCTGCTTTCGCGAGAAGAGGTACATGGGCGTCGCAACGTATCAAGAAGGAGACTACCAAGATGTCATCGACGCCATTGCTTCCGGTACGTTGGTGGTTTTGCGAAAGGCGAGTTGAGCTGACCATGCTTGGCTCAGGCCAACTCAAACCCGAGTCCATGATCACAGGAAAGATACAGATGGATGAAGTCGAGGAGAAAGGTTTCAAAGCATTGATCCACGACAAGGACAACCATGTCAAAATCCTCGTCGAAATTAAACCTTGATCGTCCGAAGGTAATCTGAAAAGTGGAAAGTCGCGAAGGCTGCTGTAAGATTGATTGTAGGAAATATTTGCGAAGTGTTGTTTGCCAGAGGTTGTTTGCAATAGGAGAGAATGATTAGCATTCCATTCGAGAATAGAGTGACTATGTACCCCCACCGAAGCCCGTTCCACTTCCATTCACATCTGGTTGCAAGCTGCGCTGAATCAGTGTTGAGGCATATATTCAGTTCTTCGGAGCTTCAGTAGGTTCTCTAACGACCAAGATGTAATACTGAATCGGAATCGAACGTTGTCGTCTCTTGCGAAACCCAGTCAGCAATCGACTCCAGCCCTTGGGCGAGCGTGCGGGGAATACCTCCTGAAATCGTACTGGAAAACGCTACTTCTCAGCCGTGCCAATTCGTACCTCGACCTTGGTATTGGGTCTGGCTCCTCATCCCCGGGCAGTGAAATGTCATATCCCAAGAATGCAAAGCTGGTAGGTTGACAAAAGCGTTTCGACTACGTCAACGCGTCTCTAAGAGGTTTCAGTGACGACACACGTTCGACAATGCCGTGAAGAAGCGAGAGGCGTGATCGATCAACGATCAACGCGTCGTACTCTTCGATTTGCCAGTCTTTCGCTTGTCTAAATAACTCTTGAGTATGGTCTCGAGACCTTCATTGCGGCGAGAGAGGAGCATCACGTCATCAGTGGATATAGTAGACCGTCCAGCATGCCTAAAGCAATAATGTTTGAGTCCGGATTATTTCAATGCAGGGAAACCTGTGAACTGCATACTTCGCAAAGCTCTCACAGTCCACACTGACGCTCTCTGGTGCATACGAGACTAGTCAGTAGGAGACTCTGCTTTCTGGCAGAGGCAAAGATGCAACTTACCAATCTGCGCCCACACCATCTCCGTCAAGGCCCCAATAAACTGTGGTGTTGCGTTGACGCCTAATTTGAGTGTCTCTTCGTCGACGATTTTGCCAATCGAGAACCATAAGGCGGATTTCAGACGCTGTAACCAGATTAGGAGACATTGGATGTCTGGACCTATGAGATAGGTACCTCATTCAGAGACTGATCCTCGTTGTCGCCCATGGTAGTCGCGCCGTGCAATGCGGAGGGTCAGACATTGACAGAGATCAGTCCTCGAAACCCTAGCCCTGGGATTCCCTTATCTTAGCGTTTCGGTCTTATCGCCTAAATCTTTTCTTTCGGACCTGCCGATCACAGCTTCAAAGTCCTGTCCATCTGCCTTCAATTGACCTTCTCAGTTTCAGATCGACCAATATCCATATGCTAGCTGACCGAGCATATTCGAATGACTCAATTGGAACACATCGTGAACTCCAACATTTAGCAAGATCAGAGCAGGTTTCTCATAGCTCTCCTACCCCGATCCGCCCTCACGAAGAGTAAAGAGCGTCAGTCGAGATGACCAAGGGCAAGGTCTGCTTGGCATATAGCGGTGGCTTGGACACATCATGCATTCTGGTCTGGCTGAAGGAGCAGGTATATCGCGAACCTCCAATACCTGTCTCCAGCCGAGGACACTGACACCAAGACCCATTGCAGGGATATGAAGTCGTCTGTAGGTCTCTTCCTACCTCTACCCCATTCCGCTTCATGCCCGGAGTTGACTCTTTGCAGGCTTCATGGCCGACGTCGGGTGGGTCCCCGGGAAGCATATCCTCAGGAGTACAACGCTGACTAGGATACCGTCTCAGCCAGGAAGAGGACTTCGAGGCCGCAACGCAAAAGGCGAAAAAGATTGGTGCATCTAGCGTATATGTGGAGGATTTGCGGGAGTCGTTTATCGAAGAATTTTGGCAAGTGCATCTCCAGATAAGAAGACAACCCCAGATCCCCTGTCAACACCACGAGATATGTGGGGAGCAAACCCCTTGTATGCTCACTTTCCAGTCCCAATTTCTGTTCCGAATGTACACCAGTGAATTAGAAAGAGTAATGCTAATACCGTTATCTTCCAGCTGGCCCGCGATTCAGTGTAATGCCATCTATGAGAACGTCTACCTCTTGGGGACCAGTTTGGCACGACCTGTCATCGCACGAGCGCAAATAGAAGTGGCCAGAGCTGAGGGCTGTATTGCAGTGAGCCATGGTACTTCTCCAGAACCTCCCCACCCAGTGTAGGCAATGCTGGAGCTATCAGACCGGTCGTGGGAGCATCGATCCTTCAATCTCATGCTTACTGGTCTTGTGACCTTGAAATACGTCACGCAATGGCAATGCTGACTTCAGACCCACGTCACAGGCTGCACAGGCAAGGGGAACGACCAGGTACGCTATATAACCCCCTTCAATACATTCTGCTAATATATAAGATTAGGTTAGGTTTGAATTGGCCTTCCATGCCCTTCAACCGGGTATCAAGGTCATCGCTCCATGGAGGGATCCAGTGTTCTACGAACGATTCAAGGGCCGCAATGATCTGCTGGACTATGCTGCACAGACGGGCATCCCCGTATCGTCTACCAAGTCTAAGCCTTGGAGTATGGATGAGAATCTGGCACATTGTTCTTACGAAGCAGGAGTAAGCTATATTGCAGCTTCATTCTTTACCTCATTTTACCGCGTTATGTCACAAGAAAGAACGCTAACGTTCGATGATCCAGATCCTTGAAGATCCTGACACGACACCACCTAAAGACATGTGGAAACTGACAGTTGACCCCTTGGATGCGCCCGACAAGCCAGAAGATTTTACGATAGAATTTTCGAAAGGTATCCCTAGTAAACTGATATACGAAAATGGAAGGAAAACCATCACAAAACCCGTGGACCTGTTCTTGGAGGTGAACGCCATTGCAAAGAGGAACGGTGTTGGAAGGATTGACATTCTTGAAAATCGCTTTATTGGCATCAAATCCCGTGGATGCTACGAGTAAGCTGATTTTTGCTTCGAATTTTACCCCTTCTGGCTTCCCCACGACGTTAGAGCCGTATTTCATGAGCGGCGACTCTCTACATATGTCTTCAAATCGTGTTCGGTGTCTTGACATGGGGCAGCTAACAATCGAACTATCCAGAACTCCCGGACTCACATGTCTACGCGCAGCACATATTGATCTAGAAGGCCTCTGCCTAGACCGAGAAGTCAGAGCTCTACGAGATCAATTTGTCACCTTCAACTACAGCAAGATCCTATACAATGGCCTTTACTTCAGTCCTGAACGAGAGTTCCTCCACACGAGCATCATTGCCAGTCAAACGCACGTCAACGGCTACGTTCGCTGCAGAGCTTACAAAGGCATGTTTGGAGTTTTGGGCAGGGGCTCGGAAACAGAGAAATTGTACGACATGAGCGAAAGCAGGTAAGCTATTCCCGGGGTTCATTGTATTAACAACGCTTCCATAAGCAGATTGCTGACTCAGAGATCTTGCAGTATGGTACATACCCTCCAACACCATTTGTCCCTGATAAAGCAGTACTGACTCTACAAAGGACGAGATTGGCGACTTCGAGCCTTCAGAGACTGGGGTAAGATATCTATCCCCCAACCTACACACAAACCCAACCCTTCAGCCAAACCTCTGCACCAACTTGCCATTGAGATTAATCTCGTCGATCGACTTCGCAGTCCAAACTACAAGGAGCTGATTTCTCTCTTCTAGGGATTCATCACCGTACAAGCAATCCGGTTGAAAAAATACGGCATCTCAAAGAAAGAAAAGAATGAAAAGATGTGAGCTCACATGACGAATTGTGGAGATTGTGGTTACATACTGGAGCGACGAAGCAGGCAATGTAGTCTGGGGACTTGTGCTGAGATACTGCCTTCAAAGAGATTCTGGCATAGAATGGTAGAAGAAAGAAGTTTAATCGACCGAAACCAGATGTTGAAGGAGGCCGATTGGATAGATGATCTGTCTCCTTCTATACCATACTATATAAAGATGGACCATCATAATCATAATGAAACCGATACGTTCACCCGACTCCTCATATACCTCGCTCATGCATGCCTGTTGAAACTCGCTGTCAAACCCATGATGTTGAAGCAGCTATCCAATCCTCGACCCTGTTTACGATTTGGAATTTCAGATCTAGGCTTAGGGTTAGATGTTCGTCAGCTGGTCTCGAAGAAGCGAATAAATTACAAGTCACGTATCTTGTTTTCTTACTACAAGTCTATCCACTTCTTCAATTTCCTCATCCACCTATCATGCGCATCTCCAATGACGCCTCGAGCCGCCGCCCCTTCGCTTCCCGCCTACATCACAACTCCCTTCCCCTCCCCCCATCCATAACCCTCTTCCCTTCCACCTCCCCGTCTCCCCTCGCCGCCCCCTTCCCCATCACACTCATCGGGCCCCTCTTGACCATCAACGTCATGACCTCGAACAGCGTATCCGCCGCCGCCATCGTCGTATGCTCGGCATTAGTATCGTACGCCGGCGCCACCTCTACGATATCCGCAGCGACGAAATTGATGCCTTCGAGCCCGCGAATGATGGTGCGAAGTTCGCGGGTCGTCCAGCCGCCTGTTTCGGGGGTTCCGGTTGCAGGGGCGACTGGGAGTGTTAGTATAGATGCTCAGAGGTGAAATGCGAGGGAAAATGGAGGAGGCAAGGGGGAACGTACAGGCGGGATCCAAAGTATCAATGTCAATTGAAAGGTACACCGGCTTCTCCGTACCAACTCTATCCCTGATCTTCTTGATGATCCCCGCAGTCCCAATCTCATCAATCTCCCTCGCCTCCACAATCTCAAACCCGCAATACCCATCATTATCATAGTCGCTCAATCCACTCAATGTCGTCCGGATGCCAGCGTGGATATTCGTATCGTTCGCCAACAAGCCTTGCTCGTGCGCGTGGTAGAAATAGGTGCCGTGGTTGATGGCCGCTTGTTCAGTGGGGGCACCGCCAAAGACTTTCGGTTTCCATGTGTCGAGGTGCGAGTCGAAGTGGATGACGCTGATAGGGCCGTAGGCTTTATTAACGGAACGGAGAAGGGGAAGCGTGATTGTGTGGTCGCCGCCGAGGGTTATGATGCGTGGGAGAGTTTTCTTTTTGAGGGAGGGGCCGGGGGAGTTGGCGGAGGTCATGGGTGAGCGCATTAGGAGGGCGTTGTGGCCTTCTTCGATCTGTTGGATTGCGTAGGCGTTGTCGTAACTAGTATTTGGTCAGGTTTAAGATCTGGAACGTTCTCGGAGGATAGGTACGTACGATGTGACCGGAATATCTCCACAGTCAAGGACTGTTGCCCAGCTGTTGAAGGGGTTGGCGTCGAGAGGAACATTGTAACCGCCGCTGAATCGCACTTTGCGTGAGCCTTGTGACATGTTGCCGAGTATCAGCTGCTGGCCGTGGAAGTAGACATACTATAGATTGAGACGGCGAGAACCTTGTCTTATGCCATTGGGACCGAACCGCGCTCCTGGACGATAGGAGGTACCAGTGTCGAAAGGTGCGCCTGAGGGTCCAGTCAGTCCTTGCTCATATGTCCGCTTCGGGACTGCTCACCAATGAATGCAATATCAAACTTCTCATCGTCGCTGGCAAGGCATGGCCAATATGGCAAACGGCCAAAGGTGGAGATGCCCGAGAAGACAGAGTCGGCCTGCGAACGTCAACGATGGTCAATAGCACTCTTTACCCCTCGAAGGTACCTGTGTTCCGCCATCCCCAGGTATTGGCCTTCTCGTATTATACCACAAGCTCTTGTGAGGTCCAGCGATTGGCTTTTGGTCATGGTCGCCGTGAGCAATGGCAACAGCAACAAGGCCACAGAGACAGAGAGACTGGAACAACATGGTAGCAAATCAATTGAATTTGAAGCCTAATTACAGCTGCAGGTAAAAAAAACAATGAGATGCAAGAGAGATAGGTACACGGCAGACGGAGAAGAGAGCAGCAAAGGAAGTTTTACACGCCCATGACATGCCGCAGCACGAGGGGCAGCATCACGGTTCCTGGCAAAGGTAAACCATGATAGGCCTAGAGCTGGTCCCCACGGCATCTTCTTGATGTCATTGTCCAACGGTGAGCTGCAGCGGTGAAGTAAGGCTAGAGATAGCCTCTCTGATGGCATGTGGTGTAGTGGGGGGGGCCGCTGTGGTGACTGGCAGAGGAACGTGGACTTGGCAAGCCTTCCAAGCCAAGGCCGACCTGCCAGCGAGCTCTTATCGCCGACTGAGCATTCAATCTCGTAACAACTTCGTCGATGAGTGACATAACATTTTCTCAGAGGCATGTCCTGTCTGAGCGTTTGGTCACGTAATGCCTTGCGTGGTGGGTCGAACTGCGTAGATGCGCGTCAGCCGGGAGGATTGGCATTGGCTACTACTTTATCTAAATCCGGGATATAGATCGGATCGACCGACGAATGGGTGGGTGAAGAAGCGCAAGCATGCATTGACATACAACAAGGAGGCTCCCTATGACTATCGAAAGGCCGGAAACTTTCACTTGCCTCTACTACGGTACGTTTGGTTCTGTCGTGGTTCCTAACCGCTTGGTTAGCAGTCATAGGCTCCTTGTCCCACCATCAAGATTCATTGCCATCGTAAGCTCATCAATGTCCTTCACTTCCCTCATCTTGCCCACGCGCCTCCATCCCATTGTCCACCCTTTCCCCCTCATCCATGCGTTCAAAGGCCTTCTGGACTTGATACTCCCAATTGCTCCACGCAACGATGCCCCATTCTAATATCCCCACCAGATAAAGTGCGATACACTGTCCAACCCACAGCCCCTTCAGACCCCATCCGTGAAAGGCCAACCAGATCCCCAACGGTAGCGCCCCGCAGTAATAGCTGATGATGTTGACAGCAGCACCAATATGCTGTCTTCCCATGCCCCTGAGGCTACCTCCACAGCTGCCATTCAGGCCATCTGCAATCTGGAACAGCGCAACGAAAGGGAGGACTTCGGCTGTAAGTTTGACGACAGCGGCGTCATTGTTGAATATTTTGGCAAAGTGATCTTTAGTAACCATGAGGATAGCCAGGACGACGGCACCAAGAATCATGCTGAGCCAAGCTGCGGTATTAGCTGCCCTTGCGGCGCCTCTGGCGTCTCTGGCACCTAGCAAATTGCCAACACGAGCGCTGGCTGCGACGCCAACGCCGAACGGGATGGTGTTCATGACTTGATCTGAAGTCATAATGACACTCTGGGCGGCCAGTGGAATCGTACCGAGTTTTCCAGCCGCTAGTGCTACGATCTCAAAGGCCCACCATTCGGTTCCAACGTGGATGACGCCGAGGAACGCGAGACGGGCGAATGTGCCCATGTTGTGCACGCATTTGCGAGACCAGCCACCCCATGACTCCCAGCCTTTGACGTAGCGAGCATAAGCAAGTAAAAGGAGGAAAGAAAGCCAGTAAGATATCCCCGTAGCTACTGGTGCGCCGAGTAGGCCCATTTCGAATGTGTACACGAACAAGAAATTGAGACCAGCACTTATTGGCGAGGTTATCAGCAATACGTAAGTCCCAGGTCTCATTATCTCTAAGAAATGTTAGTATCTGCAGGACATTGTGTAGTGGGATACCAACCTTGTGCCTGTAGATACTTCTTCAAGCACTCAAAATAGATATACCCTAGACCGCCAGGTATCAGGCACCACAAAAATCTCGCGCTGTCATGCGACAGCTGGTCTCCTTGACCCAAAGCCTTGAACAGCGGCTCCGAAAAGAACCATATGATCACTACAGGTACATAAAACCCTCCTAAGACAATGAAAGCCCTCTGCAACAACACACCCAGCTCATGCGGATCATGGCTCCCAGTGAACGCTGACGAACACAGCGTGTCTAGAGCTGTAGTCCCACCCAGTGCAATAAGCCAGGCGGTGCACATAGCAAACATGTAAGCAAAGGCTGCTGTTGCCAAATCCTCGGGTGACCCACGTCCTACAATGACCACGGAAATTGTTTGCAACGAATTCTGCAAGGTGTACGCCAGTATGACCGGTATTGAGCCTTTCAGCAGGATCTTGAATTCTTGCAAGACGCTTTTCCAGCCAGACTTCTGATCCTGGGGCAGATCGTATATCTCTCCGTTTTCTGACTCCTCGGACTCTCCCATGTGGCCGTTGGTCTTTGGGATCAAGCTCGATGTCTCGTCTGGCTTTCCATTGTCTGGAGAGTCTTCCCTTTTTGTGGAATCCCGCATGAAAGTTGGAAGCCATGAATGTGCTGGGCCTGTCTCCTCCATTGTAGCGAAAAGTGGACAACGGCTGGAGGAATGTTTTGGTAAAAGAGAGATTCAAAGTCAAGCCATCAGAACGTATCGAGTTCTACAGTCAGGCATCAGGCAATGTCTCTAGATAACAATTGCTTCTGTGGGGTTTGAAGCTCGCTACCGCATCGAATAGACAAACGCACAAAGAAACCGACCAGAGACTAGGCCTCGACCAGCTCCCACACTGGATTCCGTCACCGGCAGCGTCAAACGGGACGGCATGCTACTGATAGGTGGCATTTGCTTCAGGCCAAGAGGCCCTGCATTGGTGGTGAACAGCGATACGTAACCTACAATAGTGAATTGGCATTCCGGCTCAACTTGGTAGTGTCAGCAGCAGAGGCATAGTGCAAAAGCACGTGGGATGGGAGTGGGTACAACCCTTATCTCTGGGCTCCACAAATCGACATGTAAGAGAAACTCAATCAGTCCTTGATGTTACGTACATACACCTGCGCTTCTCTGTGATGTAAACAATGCTGCGTCACTTCTGGAATGAATGTCTCGTTTAGGAAGGTGTACAATCGTTCAGCTCTGTTGCTCGTGAGGCTGGAATTTTCTTGCTCGCCAAGCTACGCCAAGCAAATCCATAACTGCTTGGGGTAAGATACGAGATACGAGGTATGTTGTAGGACTCGGTCGGCTACCAGATGAGAAGTCACTGACGAAAGTTCCTGGGGACTACAAAGTGTCATCGGTGACGCAATTTGAAAGCATAATACAATACCATTTGAAGGTACATAAGAAATCTTGCCCACTTGCATATCAAGCTGCCATTCCTCGGCCAGTATGCCCCAACCCCGCAAGCCCTTCGAGACAATATGATAATACAGCCTGAGATGCAAATGAAAAGACTCTTTCGTGTCTCAATCTTCGCCATCCTTCATGGCTGACCCCACAAGATTTCTGTTCCTCCTAGACCCTTATCCCTGCTTCGCTCATGAGATATCATCCATGCCAATCTCTCCGCCGTTTGTAGTTGCAGCAGCCCCATTCGTAGCGGCAGCGCCATCAGTGGCAGCTGTAGCTATGACAGGCTCTCCGAAATAGTCGGTCATCTCTGCGTCAAGCTCGTCGGCCGTTTTGGCTTTGGGTCGACCGGCATTACGCCCACGCTTCGCGCCACGGCCCTTGGTGCGTCCTCGGCCATTGGTTGCACCATCTACGTCCATCTTATCAACTGCCGACTTTGGCTGATTCCTCGCCGATTTGGGTTGTCTGGTTGTGGTGAGCAAGAAAATGGGGGTGTCACGATTGGGTATAGATACTTACGCTATGCGGTCGCCCAAACCTTTAGCACCAGTTGCAGCTGCGGCTTTTGAAGCATTGACGACGACTTCCACCTGGTCCACGTGAGCATGTTGTCCATAGAGGAAGGTAAGTTCTCTGTAGTGGGAGCTGTACCTTCATTGGACGCTTATCGACCAGCATACCGTTGAACTGGACAACGGCATCATTGGCGGTGCCTGGCTTGCTGAAGACGATGGTTGCAATGCCGCGGCTCATACCGTTAGGACCGTATGTAAGCATGGCCCTCTTAACAGGGCCGAGAGCTGTGGTGAAATATTCCTATAGGAGAAAATTCGAGCATCGAGTCAGTCCAATGGTATGCGCGAAGATTTTCTAGGAGGTACGAAGAGACCGCAGAGGAGACATCGAGCACATATATCGAAGACGCGATCTCCGTCAATGGAGCATCAGCGAGCGAGCAGTGAGGGTTAGTGATGTTAGCATTGCCAAAACCATTCCCGAACGAGGTCTCCCTCCTATGGTAGTCGTCCACGAGATGGTGTAGGGCCACAGGCTGTCCAAATATCTGGAGAGTCGGTTTTCACCTTTAAGTTTTGCAAAAAGCTGGTGCCAGTGGAAAACTAAGCGAATATATTTTCCAAGGGTGACTTTCCTGAGGCGTGGCCCGAGTATCCTGGAGGCTAGCGGAAATCTAGTGCCCATGGTTCTGGTTTTCCGACGGCGAAGGGGATCTGTGTTTCACTGGGGCGACGTCGAGCTGGTGTGTTTCATCTCAATATCAATTCTGGGAATTGGAGGCAGATGAAGATAATACCCGGATCGGTCGGCGCCGGTGAGCTTGGGATGGCCAGTACGTGACTGTCGTTTTCAAGAAGCTAAGACTGATGGTTCCACTCGCCTGGCTTTGACTTTGAATGCTGCTGTGATCCATGGGCTGCTTTGCTTTCACTGCATCTCTCATGCTGCTTTACTCGCTGATGCTCTAGACTGTACTTATCACATCTTGAAAGCTGAGGCATCCATCGGGTTCACCTCAACACAAAGGATAGTCTGATCCCTGTTCACAGTCTGCCCTATAGCTGGAGTAGCCTGTTTGCCAGACAGAGCATACATCACAGTAAGGTTGGTGCAAGACATCGCGTGAGCTCAACTTCTCATCTTTGCGTCATGCTTCCAAGAAGCGAGCTAAAGGTCTTCGAAGGAGCAGAGACACAAGACACACTCTGCACGTACAAGATCCACTAGTGGTACCGCCTGAAAGGAAATGTCCGCTCGAAAGATCGGAGTGGGCCGCAGGAATCGAGGGTTCATAGAGGAATTGTCGAGGGAAGTCCAAGACGCGAGGGTCTCAAGTTAAACATACCTTGATCTGGGACTCAGTGACATCGGAGGGCTAGAAGCGTTAGAACCTGTCCTCTGGCAAGACAAAGGCCAGCTTGCTTACCAAGTTGCTCACGATGATCTTGGAGTCTCCACTTCCAGCAGCAGGTCCACTTGGGATCGCTTTCGATGCTCCTCGACCACTCTTCACACCTTTCTGAATCCCTCCTGCAGGGGCTGCATTGGTGACCCGAGTTCCGTTTGGTACCCGACGTCCTCCTCGTCCACGACGACCGCCAGTCTTGCGACGAGTGCTGACGATATCGTCAAGAGACTGGTCGAGCTTTCCAGACATGTTGAGTGTTGATAGGGTTGATGTAAAAGCGGGTTTGGCCGATGAAGATATTTGTATTAAAAGACTGTCACAGGGAAGGGTGACAGGCGACCAAGTCAAACGGCAATCTCAATGGGAGAGCGAACTTGTCGATGGAACGGCTGTGATTGATGTGCTTACAAGAGCAGGTGGATGCAGAGAACGTTTGATGGCAGTTGTGGAGGAGTGTAGCAAGTCAAAGCTAATTGCGCGTGTTGGTTGGCAGGTGTTTGTAAGACGTGGTTTAAGTAGACCAGATTGCTTGTTCAATGGAGGTCTTGAGCAAGCGCAGATAGATGTTATGTAGTCGAAATTAACAATGTGATGAAGTGATGGTGTTCAGTGACAGTGGTGATGAGGTGAATTGCAGGAAGGAAGGATGGAACAGAAGGACAGGCTGCAATTTGAAAGGATTTCGCGCCAATGATTCACGCGCTAGGCCCAATCCAGCTTCACATGTCACATGGAGGCTGGTGAAGCTGGAGGCGGTCTAATTCCTTTATTGACAGATGAAGTACCTGTGCATCGTAGTATCATGTACTGGCTTCATATGGAATCATTTCTGGGACAAACTGCAAGCCGCCGAGTACAAGATCGCATGGCCAAACCGCCTATAGCCACTAACATCCTGACGCCTGACACCATGCGCCCTTGGCTGTACTTCGCCTTGCTGTTGGACTCTCGTTGCGAGATCCGGAACTTGTTCTTAGATATCAGTTCGTGAAAGATTGGTTCTTGGATATCGGTCGTGTTGGGACCCGAATCCCCAACCCATCTCCTTAACTCTTCAATGCCTCCAATCTCCCCCGCATCTGCTCCAACGTAGCCTCTTGCTCCAGATCTTCTTCCTCTGCCGTATGCTCTTCCTCCGCAGGCTTCTCCGGCGCCTTGCCCAACTTGCCTTGCAGTATCTCCCCTAGCACCCTTTCCACCTCAGTCTCGGCCTCGTCATCCTCGCCTTCTAGCAGTTCATCATCTGGAAGACTATCCCCCACCATCTCCTCAATAATTCCCGCCTTCATCAATTCTTGTGAGAGCTCCCTCATCGTGCCCGTAAGCTCCGGTAATCGTACTAACGTGTTGACATCCTTCATTATCCCCGTAGAAGCCTTGATGCTACCTTCTATCTTCCGCACCGAGAAGGCTTCGTTGACCTGCATCTGTACGCTTTGAAGCTGTGCCTTGCTCGTTGCTAGTCTGTTGCCTTGCTTCCGTATCCTGAGCAATTCTCTAGCGAATGTTCGTGTCTCTTGCGCTGCCTGCTTCGCTTGCGAGGGGTTTCGTTGGCCTCGTTTCGAGGCTTGGAGGATGTATTGTCGGGTCTTCTGGTCAAGCTGCTTGAGTTGTAGTATATCCCGATCTAATTTACGGGTGTTTGAGCGTATAAGACTATTGCACTTCCGCATCTGCTGGATATCAGTGATGTTCTAGCACCATAGCAAGCGGATCAGCCAACCTGCGCAGCGGGATCCGGCTTCCAGAAAACAGCCTTGATTGATTCCATGGTTGATCAGAACGATGTGTATCCAACAGCTTTAAAGCGCACTATGAAGGCCCTGCCATATTGGGTTTGCAAGACTTAGGCATCTTCAGGCGGCTCCGCGGTGGTAACGAGGTCCCGCGCTAGCGAAAGTTACAGTACATGATTATAATTATCTGGGAATGTGCTCTTGACGGCGCAGGGATCTGGATTTTCTCATTGTGAGTCTCGTTTACTGCACAAGATGCAACATTTGAAGCATCCAGATCATCCAGATCATCCAGCAGGGTTCCTGGACCCTGTCGTCGCAGCTAGTTCGATTGAATTCTACGAAGAGCTTCAGCCTTATGGATTCAGATCTGCCGCCGCAAACTTTCGACCTTCAGAAATCCATCCTGTTTCCTTACGCTTGCTAACTACCACAAACGCTTCAAATTCTTCGCACAAGTAGCCTCTGTGCATTGACATCTCTCTCACTTGAGCTGTCTCCTTGACAATGTCTGAAAACAAGCAGACAACTCCAGAGGGTATGTGTGCAATCCCCACAAACTGCAGCCTTCTACCTGCAACAGGATTATACTAACTTACCTGCTCTTCACTCAGTCCTCTGGGCTCAACGCTCCTCGACCTCCGACCCCGAGAAAAATTACATTTTCCTGACGATCTCTGCGCCCGATGTCCCCAACAAATCCTTCGAAGTCGATCTCAAGCCTACCTCTCTCACTTTCACCGGCCACTCCGACACCAAGAAAACCACCTACCATGTCGAGCTAGAATTCTACGCTGAGATCGATCCCGAGAACTCAAAGACGAATCACACATCGAGAGATGTAGAATTCGTGCTTCGGAAGAAGGAAATGAAGGAGGAGTACTGGCCAAGGCTGTTGAAGGAGAGCAAAAAAGTCCATTTCTTGAAGACTGACTTTGATAAGGTGGGTCGTTATACCTGTACAAGAGTGACTAATGTGCAACTGACTGGAGATTTCTAGTGGGTTGATGAGGATGAACAAGACGCAGCGCCCGAAGACGACGCGGGAGGTATGGGAGGTATGGGAGGCATGGGTGGTGGTGGCATGCCCGGGATGGAAGGCATGGGTGGAATGGGTGGAATGGGCGGCATGGGTGGCATGGGCGGTGATGGAGGCTTCGGCGGCATCGGTATGGCCCACCAACCCCTCTGCCAATCAGGCCAAAACTAATTTCACGAAACGTAGACTTCTCAAAGCTCGGTGGCGGCCAGGGCGGCATGCCCGACATGGGCGACCTCGGCGGCGAAGGCGAAGAAGGTGATGATGACGATGAAATGCCCGAACTCGAAGACGAAGAGGCAGAGGCAGAGGGTGAGGGAGAAGGAGAAGGCGAAGCCAAGGGGAAAGGCAAGGAGGCTGAGAAGCCTGCCGCTTCTCCCAAGATTGAGGAAGTGTCTTAGAGGCATCGAATTGGTACATACATAGTCAGCTACAGAGGTCGCATCTCGAACCTGGAAAGGGACTGAGGCTTTGCTGCTGGCAATAGCTACGATGTCACGCTATGGTGCATTACAGATAGAAATTGATAATAAGCGGTACCTGGCAAAAGCGAGATCATATCAAAGCCCCTTCGCCATGCCTCAATGATTGTGAAAACGTCGTTGATATCACGCGTGTCACGATGTCGAATTTTTCACATTTTAGAAAGTACATTGCACCCGTCTGGTTGCCCTCCCCATATCTGTATATGCAGCTTTTCTGGGATAATCTACCTAGTATTCCACATTCCCCACGCCCCTTTTCTTCAGTATACTCTCTACCCATCTCCCACCTCTTCAAATGTCTACCCAAGACTCAAGATGACCTCTTGCCAAGTTCATAGTCTTCAGAAGATCCATTCTCCTGATTCCGTCTCAACATATTCGCCGCCCCCGTCTCAATCATACCCTGCTCCAAAATCAGTACCCAACCCTCAACCCCAAAAGGCAACCGAACTCACCGTATTAGTAATATGCCTATGCAACCCCTCCTCCCCATCCTCATGCAACGCATGCCCCTTGGCAATCTTACTCAAACTATCCCGCATCAAAAACTCATAATACCCCGTCGCGAACAACGTCGCCGGCACATTGACCAAGATTGCAATCCAGCTGTAGTTCAGATACGAGAAGGCTTCGCCGCCGAAGAAGATGGCGGCCACGATGCGGGTGCCCAGGTCACGTGCGAGGTTGGTGGATATAGCGATATCGGCGAATCCCCAAACCATGGTGGCGTACGCTAGCCCTATGGCGAAAGGAACACTGCTGGCGGTGACGAAGGGGTTGGCTGGGTCGAGGCAGGCCCAGATTACGATGCCGATGTAGGAGTCGACGAAGAATTCGGTCAGGAAGAGATAGCCGAGGTTGCTACTTTGCCGTTAGCATTGGCTCATCTGACATCGGACGACCCGTATGGGCGGGATGCGTACGTCTGGGTTGGGTTTGGGAATGTGCATAGGAGACTGGCGGGTGCACCGTTCGCAACCAGGGGCATGCCTTTTGCCAATGTCTCGGCTTTGAATGCTGCGATCTCGGGCCAGTACATGCCCATGAGCAGCAGACCGGCTACGAAGGCGCCGAAGATTTGTGAGAATATGTAGTGCGGGACCTTTCTCCATGGAAAGCCTTGCCAGACTGCAAAGCATATCGTGATTGCTGGGTTGAAGTGACCGCCGGACGTAGATGCACACGTAATGATGGCAAACGCGATACCTGCAAACAAAGTGTTATAAGGAAAGATACAGGTAACATATTGTAACAAAACGCAAACCTATAGCAAAGCCCCATCCAATCGCAAATATGCTGCCGAAAGCTGCAACGCCGAGAGGGTTGGCGCCATTAAGGGTAAAGGAAGTAACGGCTGCGATACCGGGAAAGCTGTGAAGTAGTCTGGGTGAGTAAAGGTTCCCTATGGAGAATCCTTTGTAAAGGCTTACACGTAGAAGAAGACGCCTGTTGCTTCAGCCATGCATTCTCTCAGCCATCGTGGCCTGCATACCTGTCAGTATTGAGCATGAAGATTGAGCGGATGGATTTTACCTAGCATGCTCGAAGTCGAGTTTCCTTTGAGATACCGGCTTTGTAGCAACGACATGCCTTGAAAAATGCTGCTGCACGGCTTCCGTTGCTCCCACTTCCACTGTTCCGTTGTCAGTGTCCGGCCATGTTCGAATTCGATCTGGAACTTACGATCGTTGGTGTGCAACCGGTTGATATGGTTAGACGTCATGATGGTATTGCTTGGGTTGGCGTCCTAACGACGTGGGGATTGCAGGTCAAAGGCGATTGTTATGCATGAGTTGCAGAAGGGCGAGCAGAGATAGTCTATAACCAAAGATTGACCCCTCTCTAGCCAGCTCATTGTGAACGCCGAGGTGTTTCCGTCTGGCATGATTGGGACGGCCTGGGGATGATCTCACACCTTTGCACTTGGTGATCTACCGACCAGGTGCCGGCCGTGACATCCATCGGCAGTCATTTGCAAGCACAAGAAAACATGAGGCTCTGCTGCGCTTTCTCTTCAATAAGGACATAGTATTTATATAGGAAAAGACGATGCAAGACGGTGACCATGGAAGCGTAACAACGAGACAGGTTTCCTTACATTATCAACGGTTTCCAGCAGTCTGGCTTCTCGTGGCCAAGACTTTCTCGCACATTTCATTCGCAGTACGACATGCCAAACGTCTCTCTCGGACATCACTCCAGATTGAGAAAGGAGATGCGAAGTCTATGGAAATCCATGGCAATCCGCTGAATGTGATTGGCGTCAACTCGCATGGGCCTCCCCCTCACTGAAATGCGCAGAATCTGCCGGGGTGCGGGGGGTGGAGAGCTGGCGTTGTCCTTAGGCGGCAAAGAATCCGCCAATCATGCCTGCACTCTGTCGGTGCACAAAAAAACAAGATATCGACAATACCTTCTCGAAGGTCGGCTCGACTGTTGGTTTGGATCAAATTTTCTTAGAAGCTCAACATGGCACATCTTGGCTTGCTTTGCATAGTACTTTGTTAGAGTAGACTTGGGGACCTCTTCAACGTATTAGAGAAAAAAGTTGGTTAGACCAGATCTTCTTCTAGCGAAGAGATCTTGCAAAGAGCGACAAATTCGAGTGGCTGCATTCATACTGCGGCCATTCGAAAATGGTCCTTTTTGCCAAAGATATCACCAAGCTCTCACCATTCTCAGCATCTCGAACACGTAGATGTGATTGTGAACTTGCAATGATCACAAGAAGGAGTAAACTGAAGTAACTCCACTCACCTCACAGAAGCGCTGCGATGTACAGCGAAGAGCTTTTGTCTTCCTCTGCCTTCCGCTGCTATCGAGTAAGGGCCATGTATCTCCATCAGATACGTATGCGATCATGATGGAATCGGAGCAGTACGTGCAGTCTCGACTTTTTCAGACACCCCTGACTGGCACGAAGCTGTTGAGGTATCTGACCAAAAAATTAGAGAAAGAGTGTTCATTCATCGAACCTGCATTCCTTGCTGGGGAGTCTAGGTGCTTCGGGCAAGGCCTGCACCAAGACGCATATATTCTGCACGTTCATGTAAAGTTCAGTACAGATGTTAACGTGACAAGGTCGACGTGGAAGAGGACAGCTGTGTACGCCAAGAAGCTCCGACATCTTATGTAATGCGTACTGGACTTCGAGAAGAGCAAGTCCTGCTTGGAAAAAGAAATAACCAGGAAGAATCGTCGAATATGGATTGTCACCCATATGTCTTAGAAGAGAACATGATGATCAAAGACAGTGACAGACCCGGCCTCATCTTCATGTAGTGTCCGAAATCAGCCATTCTGAGTGCAAGATTTGTGCCAGAGAGGCTTTTCACATTTTCGAAAGGTCTGGTATGGGATACTTCTACCTGGATTCGGATCAAGTTGCCATGAGTACCTCGGAAGTCAGAGGATGCGGACTCTTCTGTCGCCAATGCCGGTAGTATAGAAGCTTCAAGATTGAGCAAGATTGGACTGCCCACAAGCAACCCATTACGAGCGGCCGCGGCAAAAATGGAGAATGGAGGCTGTTCAACTTTTCTTGAAACAGAGACCAGTCATACGATCCATGATACTGGGCAGGATTGCGGGTATCGTCTCAATATATCCCAAGCGGTGTTTTCTTCTGGAACATTGTTGTTGGTTCGGAAATCCTTGCTATATCCGACCAAATTTGGACGCTCCATGTAAAAACCATTCGACAGTTGGCACGTAGCATGTAAAGAAAGCCGGAACGACATATTTTCTCGACTGATGATTCTTGTTGAGGCCCGAAAACGTGCTGGGTACCGAAACGGACGATAGAATTAAGTCTTAGCGAGTCAAAGGGGCTTGGCAATCGAGCCGTGGATTTTCGATCTTGAGTCGTTGCGGTTCCTCTGTGACGCTTCACGGCAGCTATCTTCCATAGCACCGATCTTAGATAGGCAAACCCGCTCTCATCTCTATCCGGCGAGCTCCTGGGCTAAATGTGGAGTACACGCTTCGCATTACCGTTACCCCTCAAAGGCTCCTTCGCCCAGGGCTGAGATACTTTATCTTCGGACATCACTCCCAGGCTCTGGATGGAACGTCCTAAGGGAGGGCAAAAGCCTTGCTCTGAGTACCTTCGGTGCAGCGGACCTACAACGGACCACTCAGTGGTGTCAGATCTTCCGGTCTCACACGCCGCAGTAGGTCCTACGTACTTTAGCCTCAAAGATCTGTGCCCCTCATCGAGATGTGGGGCTGGGTTGGCAAGTGACGTTCGAATGAGGGAGGCTTAAGCAACACCCTCCTCGTTTCCTTCATTGAAGTTGAGCCTGCAGTAATTACCTGACGTACCCAGACCATTCCTATCAACACAATTGCATTTTAAGAGAGGACCTCCACAATTTACATCTTTACAATGGCGCCAAATATCCCAGAGAAGCAATGGGCTCAGGTTATCGAGAAGACTGGAGGCCCCGTCGACTACAAGGAGATACCAGGTATGATTTCAGGCTCATTTACTGGCCACTACCATGCTAATACCTCACAGTCCCAAAACCCGGTCCCGACGAAGTACTCGTCAACATCAAATACTCTGGAGTTTGCCATACCGATTTACACGCCGTCAATGGAGACTGGCCATTGGCAACAAAGCTCCCCCTCGTTGGAGGTCACGAAGGTGCTGGTGTCGTTGTAGCGAAAGGTGAACTAGTCACTGAGGTTGAAATTGGTGATCACGCTGGTATCAAAGTGAGCGATGAGACTGTCCGGAGCTCAATGTACGATGACTAACACTCACAGTGGCTGAACGGTTCATGCCTTGCCTGTGATTTCTGCCAGACAGGGGACGAACCCCTCTGCCCCAAAGCCCTTCTTTCCGGCTACACAGTCGACGGAACGTTCCAACAGTATGCCATTGGCAAAGCCGCACATGTCGCCAGAATACCCAAGGACGTCCCCCTCGATGCTATTGCCCCCGTTCTCTGCGCAGGTATCACGGTCTATAAGGGGCTCAAAGAGTCAGGAGTTCGCGCAGGGCAAACGGTTGCCATTGTCGGTGCTGGCGGAGGCCTTGGATCTCTTGCTTGCCAATACGCGAAGGCAATGGGCCTTGAGGTGATCGGTATCGACACCGGGGATGAGAAGGCGAAGATGGTCAAAGAGCTCGGTGCCCACACATTCGTCGACTTTGCCAAGTCCTCGAACCTCGTAAAGGATGTGCAGGCTGCTACCGAAGATGGTACTGGCCCTCATGCAGTCATCTTGGTAGCCGTCAATGAGAAGCCCTTCCAGCAAGCGACTGAATACGTTCGACCACGTGGTACCGTCATCTGTATCGGTCTCCCAGCCGGTGCCTACCTTCGTGCCCCAGTCTTTGAGACTGTCATTGGTCAAAAGTGTATCAAGGGATCATATGTCGGCAACCGCAAAGATACGAGTGAGGCTATCGATTTCTTCCGCCGGGGCCTGATCAAGGCTCCGTTCAAGGTAATTGGTATGAGCGAGCTTCAAAAGGTTTACGACTTGATGCGTATGTGTTCCCTATTGATCTCCCTCTTGAAAGGAAGCTAAAACTGTTACAGACGAGGGCAAGATTGCTGGACGTTACGTGGTGGATACTAGCAAGTAGACATACTGTCATACAGGGCATGAATGTTGAATGACCACAGTACAACTTGGAGCTTCGCACCAAGTTGAAACTAACCAAGCGAGTACACATGCATTCACATCCGTGACATGTTGTCATCATCGCGTAGTTTAACGAATCAAGGCAAAAACATTTGACGCTCGCGATAGAAGCCCTGGTAGCAGAGATTTCTCTGGTCAAAACACGAACTCGAACAATATCCCATCTGGAACCGATAGGGGTCTAGCCTTCTAAGCATTACGTAACGAATCACCTCTTGAGCCTTCTGTCTAAGGGGCTCGTGAAGCCGGGTCTCCAAAAGTTGAGGCTGTGAGCCAAATTGATCCGAGAAACCTGGGATTGGTAGGAGGATGTTATGAAAGTCGTTCATTTAAGAGGGTCTCTCTTGCTAGATTCTTTCTAGTAGCTACGTAGTACGTGAGCGATTATTTTGTCCAATAATAACCCTGTTCATGGCCATAAACTTGTCACCTCAACCCGCCTCGGAACTCGGAGAACACGATATATTTGACATGGACGAGCGATACCCATTGATTAATCGTAATCGATATGCACTTCAGATATAGATATATGTATAATTCATACACGTAATGAATCCAGACCTCCACTAGCGTGAGGTACTGTATCATACATTAAATTGTGCAATTACATAGTTATTTATGCGACTGCTAACTTGCCTCAACATCTCCATAGCTCGACTCTGTTCCAGTGACAGACTATGGAGTAGCAACTTTACACCTCATATGGCCTCTTTCAATCCTTGTCTATTCTATTGCTGTCTATCGGCCTTCTTCCCCCTCTGAAGCGCCTGTCTTCCCATCGCTATCAACAAAAACAACAGCAATGCCCCTCGACATCACCACCTCCGACGCCTACACCACCCCCGCCTCCACCCCCGACCCTTACGAATCCTCCCCCTCCAACTACACCTCCTCAGCCTCCCTCCCATCTCACATTGACCTCAAAGCCCTACCCCACGGCCTCCCAATCCTCGGTCCGCTGACGGGCTACACGTCCACCAACCTCGCGCTCATTATCCACCGCCGCTTTGCAAGCACCTCACAAACGATCTCTCGGGGACTGTCCGAGGACGAAATGACAGCAATAGCATACCACACCGCCAAAGGGCACGCCATAGCATCCTACGGCCCGAGTTTGGGTATAGCAGCCGCGTTCTATCGCATCAGAGCCACACGGGCGGAGTTCAGATGGCCGTTGTATGGCAGATTAATGAGCGAGGAAGTGGGACAGGGATTCTGGGATGGACACAGTCTACGAATTGGAGGGAGGGAGATACTGAAGCAATTTCCCGCCAGTGCGAAAGCGAACATGCTGCATTTCCTGCGTGGGTCTGCGTACGTGACGTTGGGGTTGTTCATCGTTTCGCCGGGAGTGGCGGCGTATGGTGCTACTGTGTCTGCGGTGGGTGAGCTAAGGGACAACCGATTGGCGCAGGTTTCGCAGGCTTTGAGGGCTGTGGCTGATCGGGAG
>JAABUK010003486.1_pt1 | contig 26567 bp, 29 predicted proteins | sample 5559141 | NCBI WGS metagenome assembly JAABUK01 (sample SAMN10711869, study PRJNA513367) | rock metagenome | isolation source: Antarctica rocks | place: Antarctica: Victoria Land, Pudding Butte nord | collected 2016-01-03
GGCCAAGCTGCAAGTGCTGCGCGATCTGATTGACGCCGCCGAGGCCCAAGGCGGGGAGAACAGCGAAGAGGATGTCGAGCGGGCGTTGGACAGGGTGGAGGCGCGGCTGCGGGAGGAACTGCGCTAGGTGCGGCGGCTTGCGTTCCGGGACGCCGCAGTTGGGGACCTCGGGGCGATATTGGAGTACTTGGCCCGCGAAAGCGGCAGCGAGGTGGTGGGGCGGCGGTTCGTGGACGGCCTGCGGGCGCAATGCCGCAAGCTCGCATCCCTGCCGGGCACGTTGGGCCGGCCCCGGCCGGATTTGCGTCCCGGCCTTCGCAGCTACGTCCACCGAGGCTATGTGATCCTGTTCCGCTATGAGCCTGACAAGCTGATCGTGGTGCGGGTGCTTGAGGGCCATCGCGACGTTGCCGCCGCTCTTGGTGACGATCCCTAACCCTCGTCCCCCATCCACCCGGGCACGTTCCGCCGGAATACCGGGTCCCCATGCCCGCCGGGCGCCTCCAGCACCTCCGCCGGACCGCCCGCCGCCACCGGGCGCTCGGCATAGCGGCCGTGCTGCAGCAGCCGGTCATACAGCACCAGCGCCCCGGCTACCGCCAGGTTGAGCGCGAAGCGCGTCGGAATGCGGACCAGGTGCCGGCACCGCGCCCGCAGCGGCGCCGACAGGCCCGACCGCTCCGGCCCCAGCACGTAGGCGGCATTCAGCGGATGCCGGAAGCTCGGCAGGTCCACGGCGTCGTCCAGCAGCTCGATCCCGACCAGCGCGCATTCCCGCGGCAGGTGCAGCGCGTCCAGGTCCGGAAAGCGCCACAGCGGCACATGCGACGGCGTGTCGGCGGTGTCCGCCTGCCGCCCGGCCCGCGCGTCCCACCCGGCGCCGATGGAAAAGCAGAACGCCGCCCCGAAGGCATGGCCGGTCCGCAGCAGCGCGCCGACGTTGGCCGCCTTCGAGACGCCCTCGATGCCGATGCCGAAATAGCCTCTGGTCCTGGCAGGATGCATTCCGGCGGGATAGGTGTTCGCCATGCCCGACGCAACCGACGCCACAACCGACGTCTTCCTGGCCGCGCAGTACGAAGCCTATCCCTATCCCAAGCGGGACCCGCGGGACGAGGCCAAGCGGCTGGTCATCGGCAGCCCAAGCCACCTGCGGGAGGTGGACCATTGGGTGTTCGGCGCCGCCCGGCCGCGCTCCCAGCCGCTGCGCGCCTTGGTGGCCGGCGGCGGCACCGGGGACGGGGCGATCATGCTGGCGCAGCAGATGGCGGCGGCGGGACGGCCGGGCGGCGTCGCCTACCTGGACCAATCCGCCGCGGCACAGGCGGTGGCGCGGGCGCGGGCGGAGGCGCGGGGACTGACGCTCGACTGGCATCTCGGGTCGTTGCTGGAGCTGCCGCGGTCCGGGCTGGGGCCGTTCGACTACATTGACTGCTGCGGCGTGCTTCACCACCTGCCCGACCCGGCGGAGGGGCTGCAGGCGCTGCTGTCCGTCTTGGCGCCGGGCGGCGGGCTGGGGCTGATGGTGTATGCGCCGCACGGGCGCACCGGCGTCTATATGCTGCAGGAGGCGCTGCGCCTGCTGGCGCCGGCGGACCAGCCGCCGCCGGAGCGGCTGGACACTGCCCGCCGGGTGATGCGGCATCTGCCGGAGACGGCCTGGCTGCGGCGCAACAGCTACTTCGGCGACCACATCGAGGGCGGGGACGCCGGGCTGTATGACCTGCTGCTGAACCCGCGCGACCGGGCCTACTCCGTGCCGGACCTGCTGGCGCTGCTGGAGGGCGCCGGGCTGCACGCGGCGGCGCTGATGGAGCCGCTGCGATATGACCCTGCCGCCTATTTGCCGGACCCCCGGCTGCGGGCGCGCATCGCCGGGCTGGACCCGGGCGCGCGGGCGGCGCTGGCGGAGGGGCTGACGGGCAACATGAGCACCCATGTCGTATATGCCGTGCGTGCCAGCGAGGGCCGGACGCCGCCGGACCCGATGCGTCCGGAGGCGGTCCCGGTGGCGCGCGAGATGCCGGCGGCGGAGCTGGCGCGCAACATACGCCAGGACGGCACGCTGGCGTTCGTGTTCGACGGGCTGCGCGTGCCGCTGGCGCTGCCGCCGCTGGCGCCGGCGCTGCTGCGGCTGGTGGACGGGGAGCGCACGGTGGGCGGGATGGCCGGCGAGATGCAGGGGCGCGGGACCGGGCCGGACGCCTTTGCGCGGGCGTGGCGCGCGACTTACGATGCGCTGGTGTCCGTAAACCGCATCCTGTTGGCGGCCCCGCCATAGCCCCGGTCATCATCATCTTCGGCGCGGCGGTGAAGCGCGATGGCGAGCCGAGCGGCGCGATGCTGAGCCGGGTGTCGGCTGCGGTGCGCCTGGGGGAGAGGATCGGCGCGCACTACATGCCGACCGGCGGCGTTGGGCGTTATGGCCCGGCGGAGGCGGAGGTCATGGCGGTGCTGCTGCGGCGCCGCGGGGTGGCGGCGGACCGCATCGAGATGGAGCCGACGGGGCGGAACACCATCGGCTCGGTCGAGGCCTGCGCGGTGCTGCTGGGCGGGCGGGATGTCACGGTCTATGCGGCGACGAGCGGGTATCATTTGCCGCGCTGCGTGATGCTGCTGCGGATGGCCGGGATGCGTGCCATGCCCTGCCCGCCGTCGCGCCGGCCGGCGTCGGCCTCGGTGCGGCGGCGGTGGTGGTGGTGGTGGCGGATGCGGGAAGTGCCGGCGCTGCCGGTGGATGCGGCGCTGATGGCGTGGCGGCGGTTCAAGAGGCGGGCGTAGGGGGCGGCTTGACCGGTTCGGGTCCAGGCTGGACGTAAACCGGTCTAGCTTTTTTGTTTGCGGGCAGAGACTTGCAGCAGGGTTCGGTTGCTGAGCGCCCGGACCCTGCTGCAATCTGCTCTAGACAAAGCGCAGCAGCAGGACGCCGCCGACGATCCCCGCCGCGGTGAGCGAGGTGACCAGGGTCAGCCGGCGCTCGATGAAGTCGCGCACCGGCTCGCCGAAGCGGCGGAGGAGCGCCGCGACGATGAAGAACCGCGCGCCGCGGGTCACGGCGCTGGCGGCGACGAACAGGCCGAAGTCGTAGTGCGCGAGGCCGGAGGTGATGGTGACGATCTTGTAAGGGATCGGCGTCAGCCCTTTGATGAGGATGATCCATAGCCCGTACTGCTGGAAGCCGGCGACGAAGGCGTCCGCCTTGGCTTCCAGGTGGTAGAAGCGGATCAGCGGCAGCGCCACGGCGTCGTAGAAGGCGTAGCCGATGAGGTAGCCGAGCATGCCGCCCAGCACGCTCGCGATGGTGCAGATGGCGGCCAGGCGCCAGGCGCGGTCCGGCCGGGCCAGGGCCATCGGCACCAGGAGGGCGTCGGGGGGGACGGGGAAGAAGCTGCTCTCGGCGAAGCTGACCAGCGCCAGCCACAGCGGCGCCCTGGGGCTTGCGGCCAGCCGCAGCACGCGGTCGTAGAAGCGGCGGAGCATCGGCGGCGGTCTCCTGTTTCGATGGCGACGTGATGGCATGGAGGGCGGTGTGGGACAATCTGCTTCTGTTTGGGCGGGGCCGGGGTTGGCTTGGGAGGTGCGGGGGGCGCCTTTGCGTTTGGGGGCGGGGAGTGGGGGCGCCGGTGGACTTAGGCGCGTATTGGAAAGGGGCGGTGCTTGCCCTTTCCCTCACCCTCTCCCGGAGGGAGAGGGGACTGGGGCAGTTCGTCCCTCGCAGGGGGCTGGGTTCACCCTGGGGGCTGGGGCTGCTAGCTTGCTGGTCCGCCATTCTGAGGACCCCGCCCTATGCGCCGCCCTGCCCTGTTCCTTGCTGCCGTGCTCGCGCTGTTTGGTGCGGTCCTGCCTGATGCGCAGGCCCAATCCGGGGCGTCGGCGCAGCCGCCGCATGCCTATTTGTTCGGCACCTGGACCGGCGGGCTGTTCCCGGTGCCGGCCAGCCTGTCGCCGCAGGCCTGTCTGTCGCAGCCGGTCGTCATCTTCACCCGCGACCTGGTGATACGGGCCACCTTGACCGAGCAGACGCTGATCCAGCGCGAGATCGAGACTGCCCGCGCCTCGGCCAACGGCACCAACTTCCGGTTTGCGGCAACTGGGGCGCCGGCCGGGCTGCTTGGCGGCGGCAGCGCCGCTGCGGCCGGTTTTGGATGCGAGGACCCGAACACGCTGCATGTGCAGCGCCGGGGCGAGAACGAGATCGAGTTCCCAGGCTGCGCGGACTTTTCCTATCCGTTGGTGCGCTGCCACACGCGGTAGGGCGGGTTTTGCGGGCATCTTTACCGGAACGCTTAAACGTTTGATCAGGTGATGCTTTAGGGCTGGCTCAGCGGGGCCACTCCCAGCCGGTCCGCCCATCCCGCCAGGGCTGGGGGGATGGAGGGGTGCAGGCGCAGGCCCTGCGCCAATGCGGCCTGCTTCAAGGCCAGGCCGCGTGCGCCGGGCAGACGCACCGGGGCGCTGCCGGGCAGCGGCGGGGTTGCCTTGGCGGCGTTGGCTAGCCAGGCGGTTTGCCTTGTGAAGGCGTCGGTGCCGGCGAAGGCGGCGGGGTCCAGGATTTGCAGGAATATGGCGGCGCCCCAGCCCTCTGCCGAATCGGCGCGGCCGAAGCCGCCGAGGCCGGCGGTCAGGGCCTCCACCAGCAGTCCCAGGGCGTAGCCCTTGTGGCCTCCGTCCAGGCCGCCCAGCGGCAGGATGGCGCCGGGCGGGTCGGTGAACAGCGCCGCCGGGTCGCACGTGGGCTGGCCGGCGTTGTCCACGAGCCAGGGGTGGTCCAGCATCCGGCCCTCGGCGCGGAGGCGGCCGGTGAGGCCGTTGGTGGTGGTGCTGGTGCTGATGTCCATCATCACGGGGTCGGCGCCAGCGGGGAAGCCGGCGGCCAAGGGGTTCGGCGTCATCAGCGCCCGCATCCCGCCATGCGGGGCGACGCTGGCGACCGAGGGGTCGGAGCTGGCGAGCAGCATCACGAGGCCGTCGCGCGCGACCGGCTCCAGGTAGGCGGCCAGGCAGGCGATGTGGTGGCTGCGGCGGATTACGACGGTCGCGGTGCCGTGCTGGCGGGCGCGGGCGGACGCCAGGGCGATGGCCTGGACGACCAGGTAGGGGCCTGGCAGGCGTTTTCCGTCCCAGAGTATGGCGGCGGCGCGGTCGGCGATGGTTGCCGGGTCGCCTGTTGCCGCCATCGTTCCGGCGACCAGCGCGCCGAGGTAGCCCGGCAGTTGGGCGAGGCCGTGGGTATCGTGGCCAAGCAGATCACCCTCGACCAGGATGGCGGCGACGGTTGCCGCACGGTCCGGCGCCAGGCCGGCGGCGACTAGCAGGGCGGCGGCGTGGGTGCGAAGCGTTTCGGCGGGGTATGCTGCGGTCATGGCCGGCCTCCTGGGTTGGGCCGACGCTATCGCGTGCGGCCCGCACCGTCATGCCGGCGCAGTCAGAAGGGCGTGGTGGTGGCCAGGGCGATCTTCACGGACGCCTGCAGCTGGCGGATGACGGCCAGCGCGTCGCCAGGCGACAGCTCGGCGAACATGGTGGTCTGCTGTCCCTCCTCGGCGAAGTCTCGGAACAGCCGGATGTAGACGACGTCCGGGCCGGCGCGGACGCCGACCTTGTTCGCCTCGATGCGCGCCAAGTAGCCTGTTCCTGTGACTCGTTCCATGGTGCCCGCCCCTGCTGCTTCACGAAGCCGTGAGCAGAATTGCAAAGGTTATGTGACGGTGCGAGTCAGGAATCGTAAAATAGATGCAAACGTGTTGCGGGTGTGGCCGATCCGCCTGGTATTTGCTTCGGCGCTTCATTCCCCGGCCTGCCAGTCCCAGGTGCGGGGCCGTAGGCCGGCGCGGAACCAACTCACCATCGAGTGGATGTCGTAAACCGGGGTGCCGAGCGCCGACCTGAGCGACGCGGCGTGGGGCGGTATGTTGGTGCATTCCAGCAGGATTGCGCCGACCTCCGGCATGTGGCGGAGGCGCCGTTTTAGGAGCGCTGGCGCGGGTTGGCGCATTTAGCGCTGCCGGCGGGGCCGGGGGGCGCGGGCCTGGTTGTCTTTCGCTTGTGCGCGGGATCGGCGGAGGGTTGGTCAGCTTCCGGGTAGAGGTCGCCATCGGGGGTCGGCGGCGTGGTGCAGGACGAAGGCGACGGCTTCGGCCGGGTCTTTGGGCAGGCCGGGGCGGGGGTGAGTGGGGCCGGGGTGGACCGGGCCGGGCTGAGCACTGGCGGCTGCGGCCGGCGCGGCTGGCTCGCCGACTTCGCGCTGGGCTGGTTGGGGATCGGGGGAGTGCTGCGCTGCGCTTGGGCTGGGCGGCTGCGGGCCAGGGCCGGGTTCGTGGGGGGTGCTGCCTGCGGGGCGGCTTGGGGCGGCGGCGCGGGCGTTGAGTTCGGCGATGTCGGCAGGCGTGCGGCGCTTCCACGGGCGGGTGCCGGGGAGGGCTGCGAGGCCGAGGTCGCGCAGGATGTCCTTGATGATGTCGTCTATGGGGCGGCTCTCGATGTCCCTGTCGAGGTCTGGGGCGTCCATGCGGTCGAGGAGTTCGGCGTGGAGCGCCTCGGTGGGGTCGCAGACGCGGTAGCTGTCGTCGTAGTCCTGGCGCCCGAGGGTGTCCTCGACGGCGCGCAGGATGCGCTTGCGGGCAGCGGTGCGGTCGGCGGTGTGGTTTGGGGCCGGGGTGCGAGCGGGCCGTTTGGGGGTGTCCAGGCTTTGCGCGAGCATGATGCATCGGCGGACGGTGCGGCTGATGCTGTCGAAGGCTGCGGCGAGGTCTTGCAGCGATGCTGCGGGTGCTGAGGCCGGGGCCGGGGCGGGCTGCGCTTCTGTGGCCTGCGTTTGGGCCTGCGGCGTGCTCTGCTGTTCAGGTTGGGCGGCGGCCTGCTGCGCGGCTTGGGCGTGGGCCTGGTCGTGTAGCAGGCGGGCGATGCCGGTGCCCATGCTGATGAGGGTGTCCAGGGCCGCGCCGTGGCCGCGCGTGTCCGTGGCGTGCGGGCCGGGGTCGTCTTGCGGGGTGGCCTGGGTCGCTGATGCGGACATGAACGGAGAAAGAACATTGTCGGTATGGGGGTGTCAAGGATTGTGTGTGGGGGGGTGGGCGGGGGGATGATTTTCCGGCTCCGGTTCCGCTGCGTTGGCTCCGGCATTATGCATCATCTGCCACTAGAGCGGTGCTGGGTTTGTCATTGTGACGCCCCTCACCCGCGGCGCTGCGGCTTGGCGGATGGCGCTGCGTTTGCCCGCCCGACGAGACTATACCAATTGGCATTCGCTCTGACCCATCTGCAAGCACGCTGTCATCGCAAGGCGCGCAGCGCAGCGGCAATCCAGGGCCGCCAGCACGGTTCTTTCGGCCCCTGGATTGCCACGCCGCAAGGGCGGCTCGCAATGACGGTGCGGCTGCGTAAGGGTCAGGGCAAAGGGCCGTTGATATTATAAGGAAAATGGTCAGAACGGGTGGCGGTTGGTATGACCCGACGATCCAGCCTTTGCGAGCCGCTACGATGCGTGGAGGTGGACGATCAGCCAATGCCCGGGCCGGGCAGCGCCTCAAGCTTGGCCTGGCCCTGCCAGCCACGCCATCACATCCGCCGCGTTACGGTCCGGGGGGAATACCGGGTAGAACACCTGCCTTACCACGCCGGCATCGAGCACCAGCGTCATGCGCCGCAGCAGCACCATTCCCCCGGCGGTGAACGTCGGCAGGCGAATGGCGACGGTCAATGCAAGGCGCTCGTCCGACAGCAGCGGGAACGGCAAGTGCAAGCGCGAGGCCGTCTCCTGTTGATACGCTGTGTCCTGGGTGGACAACCCGAACAGGCGATTGACGCCCAGCGCCCGCAGGTCGGCGAAGTGGTCGCGGAAGGCGCAAGACTGCGGCGTGCAGCCGCGAGCGCCGGGGATGCCGTCCCAGCCCTCGGGGCTGCCGGTGTCCGGGTCCGCCGTGCGGGGGTAGGCATAGACCACCACGCGGCCGGACAGCGCTGATAGGTCCAGCATCGAGCCGTCCGTGGCCGGCAGCGGCACGGAGGGCAGGCGCATTCCGGCCAGGTGCCGCGCTGCGCCGTCATCCACGGGCACGGGCATGGCCGACCAGTCTGGGGTGCTGGCGCTCACGGCGTCAGAGCGCGGGCAGCACCACGCCCCGGCACTCGCCGAAGCCGATCGGGGCGGCGCCGTCGCGCTTGGCGCGGGCGCGCAGCACGACCTCGTCGCCGTCCTCCAGGAAGCGGCGCTCTTCGCCGCTTGGCAGGGTGATCGGGGCGCGTCCGTCGGCGGTGGTCTCCAGCAGGGAGCCGCAGCCGTCAGTTCCGGCGGTGCTGATGGTGCCGGTGCCGAACAGGTCGCCGGGGTTCAGGTTGCAGCCGCCGCTGGCGTGGTGGGCGACCAACTGCGCCGTGGTCCAATACAGCGCCAGCGACGAGCCGATGGACAGGCGGTGCGGCGCTAGGCCCTGCTTCTTCATGGCTCGGGTGGTCAGCAGGACCTCCAGCTCCAGGTCTAGGGCGCCGACGGCCTGGTCCACGGGGTCGTTCAGGTAGGGGAGCGGCGCCGGGTCGCCGGCGGAGCGGGGCGGCTGCGGGGCGCGGAAGGGGGCCAGGGCCTCGGGGGTGACGATCCAGGCGCTTATGGTGGTGCAGAAGCTCTTTGCCAGGAAAGGGCCGAGCGGCTGGTATTCCCAGGCCTGCAGGTCGCGGGCGGACCAGTCGTTCAGCAGGCAGTATCCGGCGATGTGCTGGGCGGCCTCGGCAATCGGGATCGTGGCGCCCAGGGCGTTGCCGGGTCCGATCCAGACGCCTAGCTCCAGCTCGTAGTCGAGGTTGCGGCTGGGACCGAAGGTGGGCACTGACTCCGAGCCGGGCTTGCGCTGGCCCTTTGGCCGGCGGATTTCGGTGCCGGCGGGGCCGGAGGCGAGGATGCTGCTGGCCCGGCCGTGGTAGCCGATGGGCAGCCACTTGTAGTTCGGCAGCAGCGGCGCGTCGGGGCGCATCAGCCGTCCGACGTTCTCGGCGTGGTGGATGCCGGCGTAGAAGTCGGTGTAGTCGCCGATGTGGGCAGGCAGATACATGATGCAGTCCGCGGCGCGGTGCAGGAGGTGCGGGCGCTCGTCCGAGCCTTCTTGCAGCAGGGCGCTGACCGCGTCGCGCAGCGCCCCGCGCGGGCCGGCGCCCAGGGCCAGGAAGGGGTTGAGCGATGGGCCGATGCAGGCGTGGGCGGCGGCCTGGGCTTCGTCGTCCAGCAGCGAGGATTCGTGCAGGGCGCGTAGGTCGAGGATCATGTCGCCGATGGCGATGCCGCCGCGCGGCGCCCCGGCCAGCGGGCTGAACACTCCCAGTGGCAGGTTCTGGATCGGGAAGTCGGGATGGCCGTTGGCGCTGACGACCCAGCTTTGCAGGCTGGGGTCGTGGGTATGGTCGGTCATGCGGTCAGGGCCTAGTGGGGTCGAAGGTCTTGCGCAAGCCCGCCCAGCAATCGGGGTAGTCGTACTGCAGCGCCGGGTGGTCGGCGGCGAAGCGGGTGACGCGCTGGGAGTGCCGGCTTTCGAACATGAAGGCCATGGTGCCGGTGAGCTTCTTTGGCGCCAGGGCGGCGGTGCTGGCGGCGGCGAAGGTGGCGGCGTCGGGTCCGTACGGCAGCATGGCGTTGTGCAGGGAGAAGCCGCCGGGGGCGAAGCCGCGCGTGCCGGGGATGAGGGGCTTGGCGTCGTATTGGCCGTAGATCAGGCCCATGAACTCGCTCATGCAGTTCATGTGATACCAGGGGGGGCGGAAGGTGTCCTCGGCGACGGCCCAGCGGTCGGGGAAGCAGACGAAGTCCACGTTGGCGGTGCCCGGGGTTTCGCTGGGCGCGGTCAGCACGGTGAAGATGCTGGGGTCGGCGTGGTCGAACAGCAGGGGGCCGACGGGGGAGAAGCGGCGGAGGTCGTATTTGTAGGGTGCGTAGTTGCCGTGCCAGGCGACCACGTCCAGGGGGGGACTGGCCGATTTCGGCCATCCATAGGGCGCCGTGCTGCTTGACGGTGAGGCGGGATGGCGTTTCGCGGTCCTCGTAGGCGGCGACGGGGGTGAGGAAGTCGCGGGGGTTGGCGAGGCAGTTGGCGCCGATGGGGCCGCGCTCCGGCAGGGTGAAGGCGCCGCCGTAGTTCTCGCAGACGTAGCCGCGGGCGGGGCCGGCGGGAAGCTCGGCGCGGAACTTGACGCCGCGGGGGATGACCGAGATTTCGCCGGGTTCGAGGTCTAGGACGCCGAACTCGGTGCATAGGCGCAGGCGGCCGTCTTGGGGGACGATCAGCAGCTCGCCGTCGGCGTTGTAGAAGTACTCGTCCTGCATGGGGCGGGTGGCGAGGTAGGCGTGGGCGCCCATGCCGGATTGGCTGGCGGCGTCGCCGGCGGTGGTGATGGTGGTCAGGCTCTCGATGAAGGACTGGGGCGCGTTTGGCAGGGGTAAGGGGTCCCAGCGCATGGGGGCGGGGGGCACCTCGGTCTCGGCGCAGGGAGCGGTGCGCCACAGGCCGGCGTCGGCACGGGTGAAGCGGCCCCAGTGCTGCACGGTAGGGCGGATGCGGTAGAGCCAGGAGCGTTCGTTGCTGGCGCGGGGGGCGGTGAAGGGGGAGCCGCTGAGCTGCTCGGCATACAGGCCGTAGGCGCAGCGCTGGGGGGAGTTGCGGCCGACTGGCAAGGCGCCGGGGAGGGCTTCGGTCTCGAAGCCGTTGCCGAAGCCGGATTGGTAGCGGCTGGAAATGGCGGTTTGCAGCATGGCATTCATGCGGGTTCCTCCGCGGGTTCATCGGTGGCTTGGGCGGCGCGTAGGGCGTCCAGGACGACGGCGGTGTCGCCGATGTGGTTGGCCAGCAGCAGGACCAGCTTGGCGTCGAGCCGGCGGGATGCGGCGGGAGGCAGGCCTTCGTGGGCCGCGACGAGGGCGGCGAACAGGGCGTCGGGGTCGGACAAGCGAGGGGTTAGGTTCAGAGAGGCCATGCCAGCCCGCTTGCGTGGCGACTGCCTGCTGGTTCTCGACCGGTCATTGCTGGCCACACCCTATGCTCGTCATTGCGAGCCGCGCCAGCGGCGTGGCAACCCAGGGACCGCCAGCGCCGCCTTTGCGGTTTCTGGATTGCCGCGTCGCTACGCTCCTCGCAATGACGGGTTTGATGCTGGGGATTGCCGGCATCAGGCCACGGCCTGCAGGGATGGCGGGGATTGGGCGCTGGCGTGGCGCATCGCGGCCAGGATGCGCCCGGCGTCGAAGCTGCGGAAGCCGGCGGCGACGTGCTGGTCCGGGCGCAGCAGCACGCAGGCGCCGGGGTGGGCGCCGTAGCGGGCGGCGGCCAGGCCACGGAGGTCGTGCAGCGCGTCGGGAGCGACCCGCACGGTGGCGATGCCGGGCAGCGCTGGCACCCCGGGGCCGAACGCCAGCAGCGTGAAGCCGGGGCCGCCCAGATGGCGCAGCAGCCAGTCCGGTTCGCCCTGGTTCAGCACCGGCGCGTCCGCTGCGGGGGTGCCCGGCGGCAGGCAGCCGGGCCACAGGTCGCCCGCGGCGTTGAGCGGGCTGTTCGGCAGCCGGGCCGGGCGGGATAGGCGACCGGAGTTCACCAGCGCGCGGGCGAACTCGTGCTGCCCGGCCAGCGCTAGAGCGGCGTCGCGGTAGGCGCGGGCGGCGTCGGTCTTGGGCGTGATGAAGTCGGTGGCGCGGGTGCTGTGCAGGATGTTCTCGTCGGCGGCGGGGATGCGCTCGTCGTCGTAGGTGTGCACGAGCGCGGGCGGGGCCTGGCCCTGGACGACGACGGCGAGCTTCCAGCCGAGGTTGTCGGCGTCCTGCACGCCGCCGTTGCCGCCGCGGGCGCCGAAGGGGCTGACCTGGTGGGCGCTATCGCCGACGAACACGACGCGGTCATGGATGAAGCGCTCCAGACGGCGGCAGCGGAAGGTGTAGACGCTGACCCATTCCAGCTCGAACGGCACACCGGGTCCCAGCATGGCCTGGATGCGGGGGATGACGCGCTCCGGCTGTTTTTCAAGCTCCGGGTCGGCGTCGCAGCCGAGCTGCAGGTCTATGCGCCATACGTCGTCGGGCTGCTTGTGCAGCAGGGCGGATTGGTGGCGGTGGAAAGGAGGGTCGAACCAGAACCAGCGCTCGGTGGGGAACGGGGCGCGCATGACCACGTCGGCGATCAGGAAACGGTCCTGGAACACCTTGCCGGTGAAGGGCAGGCCCAGGGTGCGGCGCACGTGGGAGCGTGCTCCGTCCGCGGCGGCCAGCCAGTCCGCGTGCAGGTCGTAGGGGCCGTCTGGGGTTTCCACCTGCAGCGTCACTCCGTCGGGGCGGCTGCTGACATCGGCGACCCGGTGGCGCCAGCGCAGGTCCACCAGGCCGGTGGCGGCGCATGCCTCGACCAGCCATTCCTCGGCGTAGTATTGCTGCAGGTTGATGAAGGCGGGGTATTCGTGGCCGTCGTCTAGTTGCAGGTTGAAGTCGAAAAGCTGCCGGTCGCTGTGGAACACCCGGCCGACGTTCCAGGTGATGCCCTTGGCGAGCATTCGCTGGCCGAGGCCTAGGCGGCCGAAGATCTCCAGGGTGCGCTTGGCGAAGCAGATGGCGCGTGAGCCGGTGCTGACGCTGTCGTCGTCGTCCAGCACCACGACCGGGACGCCGCGTTGCGCCAGGTCCAGGGCGAGGGTCAGGCCGACCAGGCCGCCGCCGACCACCGCCACGGGATGATGCTCCCCCGCGCTGCCCCGCGGGGCCGGTGCGTAGCGGGGGGAGGCGTGGGGCATCAGGCCTCCGCGGTTGGCGCTGGGGCGCCCTGCTGCAGGGCTTGCCACATCTCCTGGTCGCGCTCGGCGGTCCAGATGCGGGGGTGGTCCAGGCCGCGCGCCTCGTCCCAGGCTCGGGTGACGTTGAAGGGCATGCAGTGCTCGAAGATGACCCAGTGCCCGTACTTGGGGCGCATCTCCGACAGGGCCTGGTCGTAGACGGACTTGAGCGGGGCGTTGCCGGCGGAGGCGCGCTTGACGATGGCGAACAGGTCGGAGGTGAAGGCGCGGGTGCCCTCGATGCCCTCACTGCATTCCTGGGGGTTGGTCAGGCTGCGGCCGCGGCCGGGGACCAGTGCCTCGGCGCCCAGGGCCTGGACGGCGGCGAGGGTTGCGGGCCAGTCGGTGAAGTGGGCGTCGCCGCAATAGGGGGTGGCGCCGAACTCGACCACGTCGCCGCTGAACAGGACGCGCTCCTTGGGGAGCCAGACCACGGTGTCGCCGGCGGTGTGGCTGCGGCCGATGTGGATGATCTGGACCTCGCGCTGGCCGAGGTAGAGGGTCATGCGGCGGTGGAAGGTCAGGTCCGGCCAGGTCAGGCCGGGGATGGAGTCCTTGCCGCGGAACAGGCGGGGGAAGCGGCCGATCTCGCTGTCCATGTCCTGCTGGCCGCGCTCGGCGGTCATGTCGCGGCAGGCGTCGGAGGCGATGACTTCGGCGCCGTGGTAGCCGCTGGCGCCGAGCACCCGGACGGCGTGGTAGTGGGTCAGGACGACGTGGCGGATGGGCTTGTCGGTGACGGTGCGGATGCGGGCGATGACGTCGGCGGCCATGGCGGGGGTGGCCTGGGCGTCCACGACCAGGACGCTGTCGTCGCCGATGATGACGCCGCTGTTGGGGTCACCCTCGGCGGTGTAGCCGTAGAGGCCTGGGGCCAGCTCGTCGAAGCTGATGGCCTTGTCGGCGAGGTCCTTGGTGCTGGCGAAGCCTGACATCGTGGGGTCCCTCGTTGCGCCGGGGGGAGCGTAGGGCAGCGGGGCGCGGGTTTCAACGGAGGCGCCGGGTCAGCTTGCGAGAGGCGGGGTGGCCCTTGTCACAATCACGGTGCTGCGTCCCGCGGGGTCCGGTCCAGCGTCATCCATCCGTCCTGCACGACGCCGGAGCGGAAGCCGTAACGGGCATAAAGCCCCTGCGCGTCTGCCGTCACGAGCGTCCAATGGACGACGGTCGCAAGCTCCGGATGGGCCAGGACGGTTTCGACCAGCGCCTTTCCAAGGCCGAGGCCGCGGAATGCGTCGCAGATGAAGACATCGCCGAGGTGGGCGCGGAATGTGTAGTCGGTGAGGACCCGGCCAAAGCCGGCCTGCGTGCCCGCCGGGGCGTAAAGGCCGAAGCACAGGCAGTTGGCCCAGCTTCGCTCGGTCAGGGCGCGCGGACGACCCGAGGCCCAGTAAGCGCCGGCAAGCGCAGCATGAACCAAGTTCATGTCCAGGCGTCCGCGGTCGTCGCTGACCACGTAGCCGCCAGGCAGGGTGACGGTATGGATCATCATGACGGTGCTGCAATGCCAATGGCATGGAGCTTTGGCAATGTCATGCGCTGCCAGCGGGAACAGGACGTTCAGCCAAGTCGGGCCTTGCGTGGACGGCCATCCTTGGCACCGTTCGCCCGCGCCGCTGCGGCCTTGGCTGGCGAGGTTATAAGACCGGCGTGCCGGGCCGTGTAGGCCCTGGTCCTGAACAAGCCGGCGAGCAGGCCCGGCACGGACAGGTCGGCATCGAGCGCCTCCCAGTGCAGGCCGCCGCCGGCTCCCAAGACCTCGACTTGGGCAAGCTGGTCCGCGGTTGCCGCCTCCAGGCCGTGGGCCAGGCGGGGCGGAAAGGCGAAGGTGCAGCCGTTGGTCAACTCGACGACAACCCGGTCAAGCCGACGGTCGTAGCGCGCTACTCCACCGCGCCGGCCATACAAACCGTAAGCGGTTGGCCGCACCATGGCTTTGCCAACGGGGTCTGATTGGAACGCCTATGCGGTGCAGCACGGCAAGGCCGCGGTGCGGCAACTGGTACGGGCCGAGCTACGCAAGCAGGAGATCGAGTTGCCGGCCGAGTTGGCGAAGCAGGCCACAGTCACGCCCGCCGTTACGCGGGTTATGCGCGATGTGTCGCGGCAGCGGGCTGGGTAGGCGGCGCAAACCCCGGATCGAGCAGCCCGAGAGGCTGCTCGCCGTGCCCAGCAGCGTCCGGCAGGCCCAAGGCTATAATGCGGCAATCCGGGATTTCCGGGCTGCCGCTGCCCCATAATGGAGAGCACGACCGAAAACAGTCCGGCTACTTTGAGGCGATGACGCAGCTATTTGCCATGGCTTCCGATTTCACACGCCCTGTGCCAATGCTCATCGGCCCGGTTTTCCGAGCAACCCTCCTGCTGCCACAGGAAGTAAGCGCGCTCGCGGATGCGCTGCTCGGTCCTTTCGCATATTTCGTGCTTGACCTCTACGACGTCGCCGTATGGCAGGAGTTGCCCGCCCCGGCCAACGTGCGGCCTTGCGTGCAGCTCCTCAGTCTCGGGGACGATTTGCATGATGGCGGCGAGTTTCAACGCTTCCTGCTCGGGATTTACCGGCCTTGGATTACCATCCTGGCCTTCCAACGCGATCGGGAAGACGTGCAAGACCGTGTTCCTCGCGTTCAACACGTCTACCAAACATTCCTTCATACCACAGCCCTCCAAGTAGCTCCTTGTGGGTGTGTAGTACACGGCGTGAAACCCACTTACGAATTCGCAACTGTTGCAAATTGTGAACGTCTGTTGGCGCTTTGCCTGGAGGTTGGGACCCTCACCCGTTAGGCCGTGCCAGCCTCGCCTTACGCAGGCGCTGCGACCGGCCGCCGATCTGTAACGCCATGGCCATTCTGCACGGTTTCGCGTTCACTGCTCCATCCTAGACCGGGGCGACTTCCAACACCGGCACTTCATCACTGGCGTCCACGGTGCCCATATCCACTTGCGCGCCTCCGCCGCAACCGTCTGCAGCGTTCGTCACCGGCCAATACACTTTGCGATTATCGCGAGGGAGCGGGAGCAAGCGGCGGAGCAGGGCCAGCAAAGCAAGGGGGCGGCCCCGTGGAACCCCCGCCGCCAGAGTCCACGCTTTACCGTCTATGCCGGCGCACGCCGCGACCCCGCTGTAGCCCACCGCTGCCGGGACATATGCCAGCGTCCATTCACAACGTTGAGCTAAGGCGTCCCACTCAGGTTCCGGCAGGCTGCGCGCGACGCCCAGCAGCCTGCACGCCAGGCGATCACCGGCCAGCACCTTGGTCATGGGCCGGCCTACCTCGGTCGAAGGCCGGGTGTCTGCAAGTCATCGGTTGGCCCATGGAGGCTGAGCGGCGGACCCCGGCCCGTGCGCTGATGACACCGCGCCCTGCCCGGTCCATTCTACATCATCGCCGCACCAGACGGCCCCACAGGAAACGCCCGCCAGGAGCCAACGCCCATGCTCGGACTGATGCAATCGCAGCCGCTGCTCATATCCTCCATCATCACCCACGCCGCGCGGCACCACGCATCCAGCGAGGTCGTGTCGCGCACCGTGGACGGCGGCATCCACCGCACGACCTATGCCGGGGTGGAGCGCCGTGCCCGGCAGTTGGCGCAGGCGCTGCGGGGCCTGGGCGTCGGACAGTCCGACCGGGTGGCGACGCTCGCGTGGAACGGCCACCGGCACCTGGAGCTTTATTATGCTGCCTCGGGCATGGGCGCGATCATCCATACGGTGAACCCGCGGCTGGCGGCGGAGGACATCGTGCATATCCTGAACGACGCTGGCAGCGTCGTGCTGTGCGCCGACACCAGCTTCACCGCCATTCTTGCCGCCATTGCCCCACACGTGCCCGGCATCCGCGCGATGGTGCTGCTGGCGGACGAGGATGCGATGCCGGAGGTGGCGCTGGCGCCGGGCCAGGACCTGCTGTGCTACGAGACGCTGCTGGCGGCGCAGGACGGCGACTTCGCCTGGCCGAAGCTTGACGAGGAGCTGGCGAGCGGGCTGTGCTACACCTCCGGCACCACGGGGCGACCGAAGGGCGTGCTGTATAGCCACCGCAGCACCGTCATCCATGCCTACGCCGTGAACATGACCGACGTGTTCGGGCTGCGCGCGGTGGACCGGGTGATGCCGGTGGTGCCGATGTTCCATGTGAACGCCTGGGGCATCCCGTATGCAGCGCCGATGGCTGGCGCGTCGCTGGTGATGCCGGGCCGCCACCTGGACGGGCCGAGCGTGGCGGCGCTGATGAACGAGGAGCGGGTGACGATCTCCGCGGGCGTTCCGACGGTGTGGATGGGGCTGCTGCAGCACCTGCGCGCGAGCGGCACCCTGCTTACGACGCTGAAGCGGCTGGTGTGCGGCGGCTCCGCCTGCCCGGCCATGCTGATTGACGCGTTCGAGAGCGAGTATGGGGTGTGCGTGGACCATGCCTGGGGCATGACGGAGACCAGTCCGCTCGGTACGTATTATGGTCCCAAGCAGGAGTTCGCCGGGTTGTCCGCGCCGGATACCAAGCGGCTGCAATACAAGCAGGGCCGCGCCGTGCCGGGCCTGGACATGCGGATCGTGGACGACACTGGGGCGGAGCAGCCGTGGGATGGCGCGACCTATGGCAACCTGCAGGTGCGCGGCCCCTGGGTGATCCGCCGCTACATCAACCAGGAGGCGGACGCCACGGATGCCGAGGGCTGGTTCGCCACCGGCGACGTGGCCACCATAGACCCGCACGGCCTGATGGATATCACCGACCGCACCAAGGACATCGTGAAGTCCGGCGGCGAGTGGATCAGCTCGATCCAGTTGGAGAACATCGCCGTCGGCCATCCGGATGTGGCGGAGGCCGCCATCGTCGCCGCCCGGCATCCGAAGTGGGACGAGCGCCCGCTGCTGATCGTGGTGCCCAAGCCGGGGCGCAGCGTGGATAGCCAGGCGCTGCTGGGGCTGTATGCCGGGCAGGTCGCGAAGTGGTGGACGCCGGACGAGGTGGTGGTGGTGGACAGCCTGCCGCATACGGCGACGGGGAAGCTGAACAAGCTGGCGCTGCGGCAGCAGTTCCGGGATTACAAGCTGGCGTCGCTGGAGGAGTAGGGCGGCGGGCGCACGTCCTGGACCGGTTTCACAAAACTTGAGGAAACCTATCTAAACCGATCATCTACTTACCTTGCGGTCCTCGTGAGGCCGTGCCATCGCTTCGGGTGATCTGGAGCTGTTGCGATGAGCTTGAAAACGCGGGTTGGCACGGCGGGCGGGTCGTGGGCGGATGCGGGCTGGACGCCGGGGGGTGCGCCGGCTGCGTCGGATGACGCCGTCATCGCCGGGCCGGCGGGGGCTGCCCAGACGATCACCGGGCCGGGCAGCGCAGCGGCGCTGACCCTGACCGGCAACACGGCGCTGAGCGGCAGCTTTGGCTTCGCCAGCCTGACGGTCGGCCAGGTCGCGATTGCCGGCGGCCTGACGGTCGGGGCGGGCGCGACGGTCACGGCGGGGTCGGCCAGCATCGTCAACGGGTCCGTCCTGGTGTCCGGCGCGGGCGCACGGCTGGGCGTCACCGGCACGCTCAGCTTCAGCATCGCGTCCGCCAGCGGCCTGTCGAACAAGACGCTGACGGTCGAGAAGGGTGGGGCGGTGCAGGCCGGGAGCATCAGCCTGCTGCCGCTGAGCAGCTTCGACGGCATCAACGTTGACGTGTTCTCCACGGTGGAAGTCGGCAGCGCCGGCGGGGCCGCGGCGGGCCGGCTGACGATTGACGCCGGGTCTGCCGTGACCGGCGCAGGCGTCATCACCGCCGCGAACGGGATTGCCAACTCCGGTATCCTGGAGGCGACGGCGGGCAGCTTCATGGGGCTGTTCGCCCCGGTAACCGGCAGCGGGACGCTGCAAATTGACGCCGGGGCCGACCTGTCGCTGCGCAACGTGAGCACCCTGAGCACGGGGACAGTGGTGTTCTCCGGCGCCGGCGGGACGTTCGACCTTGGGACCTACTTCGGACCGGGGGCGAACGTTCTGCCGAACTTCTCGGGCGTGATCAGCGGCTTCGCGACAGGCGACACGATCACCGTCACCCGGTTCGGCACCGCCATCACGGCGGCGGCCTACACTGCGACCGGCACGAACGCCGGCACGCTGGCGCTCAGCAACGGCGGCACGAGCCTGGGCAGCCTGACGCTGGCGGGCAACTATGCCGGGGCGACGTTCCAGGTCGGCACGTCGGGCAGCACCACAAGCATCATCGTGTCGGGCGTGGCGCCCACCCCTGCGCCCACCCCGGTCCCGACGCCCGCTCCCCCTGCGGCCCTCACGGACGTTGACTCACTGGTGCGTACCTACCTTCCGGCGAGCGCTTACAGCAGCGGCGCCATTGCCCTGGCCACGGCCGGGCTTGTGAAGCTGTCCGGGCCGGGCCGCAGCGTCGACGTGGGATCGCTGGGCAAGGACGGCGCCGGATCGCCGTCTGCCGCGGCGGCGAACGCTGCCGTGGCGTCCGGATCCGTTGCTGGCAGCAGCCTGGCGCTGCCGCCGGGGTATAACAGCCTGCTGGCCTCCGGGGGCGGCGCCGTAATCCTGTCTGACGCGGGGACGGACGGGGCGGTGCTGGTGGGCAACGGCGCGGGCGACACGTTCAACTCGTCAGGCCGAGGGGTCACGCTCGCCGGCGGCCAGGGGGCAAACACCTTCAACGTGTCGGGATCGGCGGCCATCGCCACCGGCGACGGCGCCTGCACCGTCCGGGGCAGCGGCAATGCGGCGCTCACGGTCACGACCGGGGCGGGCGGCAGCACGGTGGTGCTGGCCGGCGGCAGCAGCACCGTGCAGAGCAACGGGCAGGACACGGTGTTCGGCGCCGCGGGCGCCAGCACCGTGACAGCCGCGAAGGGACTGGTGGCGGTGGGCGGCGACGGGCGCATGTCGTTTGCAGGCGGGTCGGCCACCAGCCAGGTGTTCGGCGGCAAGGGGGGCGTGGATTACACGGCAGGCTCCGCCTATGACGTCGTGGTCGGCGGGCCTGGGACGCTGGTGGCCCAGGGCGGTGCGGCGGGCGGGCAGTTCTGGGCCAACAGCGGCAACGACGTGCTGCGCGCGGGCGGCAGCACCACGACCGTGCTGGTGGCCAACAACGGCGGGCAGCTTTACTCGGAGGGCACGGCCGGCAACTTCTTGATCGCGGGCGCTGGGACGGCGACGCTGGACGGCAGCAAGGCCAGCGGCAACGATGTATTCTTCGGCGGAACGGGACAGGATACGATCATCGCCGGCTCTGGGAACGACCTGATCGGCACGGGCACCGGCACCAGCACGGTGCAGCTTGGGTCCGGCAAGGACACGGTGTTCGCGTTTGGCGCCAGCACGGTCACGGCAGGGTCCGGCAGCGCGGATGTCGTCATGGGCGGCACTGTCACGCTGAACATCGCAGCAGGCGCCGCGCGGACTTTCGCGCTGTTCAACTTCGTGCCCGGTACCGACAAGATCAGCCTATCCGGCTATGGCGGCGCCGCCGCTGCCGATGCGCTGGCCACGCAGGTCAACGGGGGCGGCCAGACGGTGCTGAGCCTTGGCGACCAGACCCGCATCCAGCTTATCGGCGTGGCCCGGGCGGATGCGAGCGTCTTTGGGTGACCGGCTAGGGGCGGCCGCGGCGGCGCCTCACCTGCTTTCGTGCTGACCAGGTACGCCATGACGGCGTTGCGGCCCTCTCCGGATCTGCGCCTACCGCCGCTTTGCCGCGCTGGGCAGCGGGTTGATCAGCACCGAGGGCGCAGCGAAGCCGCCGCTGAAGGCACCGAAGGCGAGGCTGGTGGGTGCGAAGGCGGCGAAGTTGCTGGACTGCTGCGGCCAGGCGCTGTAGGGGCCAAGGCCCTTCAGCGACGCCAAGGACCCGGTCGCCAGGATGCCGCCGGCGCCCATCGGCGTCATGACCCGGCCCAGCACCAGGCGCTGATACTCCTCGCCCCGCACCGGGTCCATCGAGTGGTAGGCCGCCGTCGCCAGGTTCCAGTCCTTGAGCATCCCATGCAGGGAGGTCAGGAAGCGCGCGGCATAGGCGGCGTTGGTCACCGGCTCGAACGCCTGGTCCAGCGTCGGGAACGCCTTGGGATGGTGCATCAGGTTCACCTGCATGCAGCCCACGTCTATCGAGCGCACGCCCTTGGACTGCAGCGCGGCCACCGCGGCGATGACCTGCTCCTTGCTGTCGAAGAAGTGGCCGACGCCCTCCACGTTGATGGTCCAGGGCCAAGGGCGCACACGTCCGGTCGCGGAGTCCAGCCGTCCGCTTTCAACACGGGAGATGGCGGGCAGCAGCTTGGCGGGCAGGCCGCGCTCGGCGGCGGCGATGGCCTGGTCGCAAGCTTCGTAGGGCGTGGCCGGCGGGGTGGGCGGCCCGAACTGCTCCCGCGCCGGAGCCGCCGCGGCGCGCACGGGCCGGTGGCCGCGATGATGCGGCGGCTGCGCGGCGGCAGGCAGGGCGGACAGCAACAGGAGGGTGACGGCGAGCTTTGACAGCGGCATTGGCCTCACGTTCGGAACTTGCCGCACAACGGCCGTGCCGGCGGGTTCAGGCGGGATGCGGCCGGAGCGAAGCCGCAGGCGTTCAGTTCCCCGGAATGGGATAGGTCCGGTTTGCGTCGGAATTTGGACGTTCCATGCTGGCGAATGACTCTATGCGGCGCACCGGCGGCGATGTCAGCTAAACTTTTCGAGACTCGGCTGTTGCCATACAGCATTGGGCCTCTGTGGTCCAAGGCCATCCGCGCATCATTCTCGGCAAGTTGCCTGAGAGGGACTGACCAGGAGAGCGGCAAGCGTCGGAGAATCTTACAGTTCGAAACAACGCCGGAAAATGCTTCGATGTTTAATTTTGATTTGTCAGCGGTTTGATGCGTTAGCATAACAAATGCATATTCGGAATAGTAACGAACTATAAAGGGGCTGATGTCATGTTGAGGAAATCCATCCTGCTCGCCGCCACCTTGCTGACCGGGCTTGCGTCCCAGCCTGCGAGCGCCACCGTTTATGGCGTGTTCTCCAATGGCAGCGCTGCCGATAGCGCCGCGCTCGCGATTATCCAGGCCGCGGGCGACACCGCAACAGTGCTGCCGAACCTGACGGTGGCCAGCCTGTCGGGGATCAACGTGCTGTTCCTGATGAACAGCAGCACCGCCGCCGAGCTGACGGCCTTGACCACCAGTGCGGCGGCGATCAACTCGTTCGTGCAAGGTGGCGGAGTGTTCGCGCTGAACGACCGCCGGGTGACTGGCGCCGCCAGTGTGGTGCCGGGAGCGGCGGGCATCACCTTCACGCGCAGCACAGGGATGAACATCAACCCTGGCGCGGCCAGCAAGCTGGTGAACGGCCCCGGGGGCGTGATCGGCGCGACGACGCTTGATGGCGGCAATCCCTCCGATGATGGCTACGCGACCATCAGCACCTTGCCGGCCGGCACGACCACGTTGCTGACCACAGCCAATGCGGCGCGGGCGGTTGCGTTCTCCTACACGCTTGGCGCCGGGTCAGTGTACTACTCGACCATCCCGCTTGATAACTATCTCTCCACGGCCAATGCTTCTCCCGCCGCGTTCAAGACGGTGTATGCGCCGAACCTGGTCGGCTACCTGGACGCGCTCGTGCCGGCTGCTGTTCCGGAGCCGGCTAGCCTTGCCGTGTTGGGCGTGGGGCTGCTGGGTCTGCGCCTGGCCCGGCGCCGCACGGCCTGATCCCGACGGGCTTGCCGGCCGTCTTTTCCTGACGGCAGAGCAGCATGGCGTTGCCGGGTGCAGGTACGAGGTTGGGCAGGCCCCACGCCGCACCCGGCTTACGCCGCGATCAGGCCGCCCAGCCGGGCCAGCGCCGCCAGATGGCTGTCGGTGTCGCCGTAGCCGCGCTCGATCATCGTCATGCGCTTGAAGTGGTGGCCGACGGCGTATTCCATGGTGACGCCGATGCCGCCATGGAGCTGCACCGCCTCCTGGCCGATGTGGCGGCCGCTGCGGCCAATCTGCACCTTGGCGGCGTGCATGGCGCGCTGGCGCTCGGTCAGGTCGGGGTCGGTGGACATCATGGTGGCGAACATCGCCATGCTGCGCGCCTGTTCCAGCGACACATACATGTCCACGGCGCGGTGCTGCAGCGCCTGGTTCTCGCCGATGGCCCGGCCGAACTGCTTGCGGGTCTTCATGTAGTCCAGGGTCATCGTGTGCATGGCGTCCATCACGCCCACGGCCTCGGCGCAGAGGGCGGCCAGGATCTCGTCGTTGACGCGCTCCATGACCGGCAGGGCTTCCGCCGGGTTGCCCAGGGCGCGGCCGGGGGCGTCTTTGAGGGTGATTTCGGCTGCGCGGGCGCCGTCCTGCGTCGGGTAGCCGCGGCGGGACACGCCTGGGGCGCCGACGTCCACCAGGAACAGGCCGACGCCGTGACGGGCACGGTGCCCGCCGTCGGTGCGGGCGGAAACGATCAGGGTGTCGGCGCTGTCGCCGTTCAGCACCAGGGTCTTTTCGCCGGTGATGCGCCAAGCGTCGCCATCGGGGGTGGCGCGGGTGTTGATGTCGTTCAGGCTCCAGCGCGCCTGGCGTTCGGCCTGGGCGTAGGCCATCACGCGTTCGCCCTCGGCGATGGCGGGGACCAGCTCGGCCAGTTGGTCGTCGCTGGCGGCATGGCGCAGCAGGCCGCCGCACATGACGACGGTGGGGAGGTAGGGTTCCACCACCAGAGCGCGGCCGAAGGCCTCCATGACGATGGCGGTCTCCACCGCGCCGCCGCCGAAGCCGCCCTGGTCCTCGGCGAAGGGGAGGCCCAGCAGGCCCTGCTCGGCGAACTGATGCCAGATCTCGCGGCTCCAGCCATCTGGCTCGGCGCGGTATCCGCGGCGAGCCTCGAAGGCGTAGCGGTCGCCGATCATGCGGTCCACGCTGTCTTTCAGCAGCCGCTGCTCGTCGGTCAGATCGAAGTCCATGATTGCAGTCCTCCCCGGCCGGTCAGGATGCCTTGTCCGGCTGGGGAGGGGAAGGTGCTTACAGGCCTTGGCGCACCGAGTTGGCACCGCGGCTCACGGCGCGCCCGGTTGCGCTCACGTCCTCGCCGACGCCGGCGGTGGTGTTGCAGGCGCTCAGCATTGGGACGAGGGCGGCCAGCGCCAGGACGAGCAGCAGGGCGCGGGTGGTGATTGGCTTCGACATGGGAGGCTCCGGCTTGGGTTTAGATACGGGATCGTAACTCGTGCGGGGCTTTGGGGTTCCGGCTTGGAAGTTGAAATCGTTTGGTTCTGCCGTCCGTTCCAGAAATAGGCCGGGGTGGAGGGGGGCGGATGAGCGCCTTGGTTGCCTTGGCTGGACTTATGTCCAGTGATGTCGGGGGTGCCCTACGCTGTGGCCAAGAAAGACCCCCTCACCCCGACCCTCTCCCGAAGGGAGAGGGGGAAGGGAGCGTTAGCTTTTTGCGCCTTGCAACTGGCGTTCTGCTACGCGGAAGGCGTCGCGGACGGCGGTGTAGGCGTCGGGGTTTTGGCGGTTTTCTTTTTCGTGGTGGGGCTCGTGGGTTACCGCCAGTTCACGGCCGGGCAGGCCCAGCATGATGCGGACGGCCACATGGCCGTGCGGTTGGCCGCGGCCGGGGCCGGCGTCCACCGTCACCCGGCAGGACACCAAGTCCTTGCAGTGCCGCTCCAGCTTGGCGACGTGGGCGCGTATGTCGTCTTCCAGGGCGGGCGAGCCTTGCAGGCCGTGGAAGGCGATCTCCAGCGGTCGGTCCATGGTGGTGCTCCATAAGTTGTGGGCGGACTCAATGCACGGGTGCTGCAAAAAGTCAGCCGCCGCGGGTCGCCACCAGGTCGGTGACGACGCCAGGGTCGGCGAGCGTGCTGATGTCGCCTAGCCCGTCGGTCTCGTTGGCGGCGATCTTGCGCAGGATGCGGCGCATGATCTTGCCCGAGCGGGTTTTCGGTAGGCCCGGCGCCCACTGGATCACGTCCGGCGAGGCGATGGGGCCGATCTCGCGCCGGACCCAGGCCACCAACTCCTTGCGAAGCTCCTCCGTCGGCTCCTCGCCGGTGTTCAGGGTGACGTAGGCGTAGATGCCCTGGCCCTTGATGTCGTGCGGGAAGCCGACGACGGCGGCCTCGGCGACCTTGGGGTGGGCGACCAGGGCGCTCTCGACCTCGGCAGTGCCCATGCGGTGGCCGCTGACGTTGATCACGTCGTCCACGCGGCCGGTGATCCAGTAGTAGCCGTCCGCGTCGCGCCGTGCGCCGTCGCCGGTGAAGTACATGCCCTTGAAGGTGGTGAAGTAGGTTTGCACGAAGCGGTCGTGGTCGCCGTACAGGGTACGCATCTGGCCGGGCCAGCTATCGGCGATGCACAGGTTGCCCTCGACGGCGCCGTCCAGCACGTTGCCGTCACCGTCCACCAGCACCGGGAACACGCCTGGGAGGGGCTTGGTGGCGGAGCCGGGCTTGACCGGGATGGCGCCGGGGAGAGGGGAGATCAGGATGCCGCCGGTTTCCGTCTGCCACCAGGTGTCCACGATCGGGCAGCGCTCGTCGCCGACGACCCGGTAGTACCACATCCAGGCCTCGGGGTTGATCGGCTCGCCGACGCTGCCGAGGATGCGGAGCGACTTGCGGCTGGTGGCCTTCACCGGGCCTTCGCCTGCGCCCATCAGGGAGCGTATGGCGGTGGGCGCGGTGTAGAAGATGTTGACCTGGTGCTTGTCCACCACCTGCCAGAACCGGCTGAGGTCGGGGTAGTTGGGGATGCCCTCGAACATCAGGGTGGTGGCGCCGTTCGCGAGGGGGCCGTAGACGATGTAGGTGTGGCCGGTGACCCAGCCGACGTCCGCGGTGCACCAGTAAACCTCGCCGGGCTGGTAGTCGAACACGATCTGATGGGTGTAGCTGGCCCAGACCATGTAGCCGCCGGTGGTGTGCAGCACGCCCTTGGGCAGGCCGGTGCTGCCGGAGGTATAGAGGATGAACAGCGGGTCCTCGGCGCCTATCGGCTCGGGCGCGCACTCCGGGCTGGCGCCGGCGAGCAGGTCGGCGTAGCGCAGGTCGCGGCCGTCCTGCATCGCGACCGCGCCGCCCGTGACTTGCACCACGACGACGTGCTGGATGGTCGGGCAGGTTTTCAGGGCCTCGTCGGCGTTGGCCTTGAGCGCCACCTTGCGCCCGCCGCGGCGGCCCTCGTCGGCGGTGATGAGAAGGGTGCTGCCGCAGTCCCTGATGCGGTTGGCCAGGCTATCCGGGGAGAAGCCGCCGAACACGATGGCGTGGATGGCACCGAGCCGGGCGCAGGCCAGCATGGCGACCGCGGCCTCCACCACCATCGGCAGGTAGATCGTGACGCGGTCGCCGCGATGGACGCCCAGGGCCTTGAGGGCGTTGGCGAGACGGCAGACTTCGGCGTGCAGCTCGCGGTAGGTGACGTGGCGCTGGGTGTTGGGGTCGTCGCCTTCCCAGATGATGGCGACCTGGTCGGGGCGGTCGGCCAGGTGACGGTCCAGGCAGGTGGCGGAGGCGTTGATGATGCCGTCTTCGTACCACTTGATGCTGACATCGCCCTCGAAGCTGGTGTGCTTCGCGCGGGTGGGCGGCTTGATCCAGGCGACGCGGCGGGATTGCTCCATCCAGAACGCCTCGGGGTCGGTGCGCGCCTGCTCGGTCATGGCGCGGTGCTGCTCGGCCGTCACGTGGGCGTGGGCGGCGATGCCGGGCAGCACGGGATAGGTTTGGTCGGACATGGCGGTCCCCTCCAGGTTTTTTGTTGGGGGGAAGCTACAGCCAGGCGGGGGGCGGGAC
>JAABUK010003487.1_pt1 | contig 26565 bp, 27 predicted proteins | sample 5559141 | NCBI WGS metagenome assembly JAABUK01 (sample SAMN10711869, study PRJNA513367) | rock metagenome | isolation source: Antarctica rocks | place: Antarctica: Victoria Land, Pudding Butte nord | collected 2016-01-03
AGGAGGGAGGGTATAAGTTGGGGGTTGTAGCGATGGGGTTTAGATGGATATATGAAACCTGTTATGGGTGGAGGACTGTGTGTGGACATGATAGGGGGGCTGTGGTTGTGTGTAGGCGTGGACTGAGCGATAGGGTCTTCAGGGGTGGGAATATGGGGTATGATGGATGGATGGAAGGGTTGGGTGTTGGGGTGAGGAGAGGAGGTTGTCGTCGTGGAATGTGGAATGTGGTTGAAATGGGAAGGGGGGGTTGTGCTGAGTGGATATTCCGCCCGTAGTTTGAGAGATGGATAGATCATGGGTTGGTGTTGTGGTGTTGTAGGTCGTGAATATTGATCTGAGTTTTACGTTGCGAGAACGGTTTTGTGGGTTGGGAGTTGCTGCTCGGGTTGGTTGGCTGGTGTGGTGGGAAGAAAGCAAGGAAGGTGGAATGGCATGTTGTGGGGATTGTATGAGAAGGAGTGGGGCTGGGGCGTAGTGGTGAAAGTATCTTAGGTGGTCCAGCGAGGCGAGGGGTGAGGGTGGCGGCTGGTGTGTGCATTGTGGGGTTTGTTTCAGATGACTGGGTACTGTGCGGTGGTTCCGGGGTTGTGGATGGCAGGGCTGTTGCAAATGACGGCTTGAGAGAGGAGATTTCTTGAGGGTGTTTCTTTGGGTGCGATTCTTCTCGGGCTCCATTCGGGTTGGTTGTTTCTAGACGCTTGCTCCATGAGGATCAGGTTTGGTGACTCGATTCTCTGGAGCTAGCTCTGTAGCCCGCTTAGAGTGGTCAGGGCATATACGATCTTGAGTGTGTGTAGTATGTCATTGGAGTCAGGTAGCAACTATATTCGAATGGGCTCTTTGAATAGCCTCGGGTGGTACATCTTCATGAAGGACTGTTGTATGTTCGTTAGGCATTCTTCTGACTGTGTCTCAGGTCATCATAACCGAAATATATCTTGAGAGTACAAGACGACTATTGCCTAGCCTGAAACTTGGCGATTCAGGTGATGTTGATGGTGTACTAACTGATTTCCTAAGACGACTATTGCCTAGCCTGAAACTTGGCGATTCAGGGGATGTTGATGGTGTACTAACTGATTTCCTAAGACGACTATTGCCTAGCCTGAAACTTGGCGATTCAGGTGATGTTGATGGTGTACTAACTGATTTCCTTAGCCGAGGAAGACAATTGAAGCGGCAGATCTATTTATTAAGTGCCAAGAGTTGCACTTTTACGGCCTAATGTTCAATGACAGGCCTGCGAAAGCAAGAACGATTTGATTTGCTTTTGCGTGATCACTGCGGTCCAAACCTGAAATTTTGACCTCTATGATTGGCGGGATATCGTGAGAATTTGTCTTGGAGCGTCGGGGGTAGATCCCTGTTCAAATAGGGCGCACAGACTCCACTTGAAGAAAGTTGTGCGTGCGTTCAAGAAGCGTTCTGAAACGCCCTAGAAACAGAGGACGGGAGAACCAATTGTCGGTTATACAACTGCCCTACGTACCTTACTTTTCTGATACAAAAACACGTTCTCTTTATAGATCTGAGCACACATAGGCCTAATCATGTTGATGCCCATCATACCTCACCTCCGTCCCTTAAGGATTGCCCCTTGCCCAATAGCCATACCATTGACCAAGACGTTGAAGCTAGCCTCGCTCCACCTACCATGGCGCAAGGCTGTCTTGGTAATAGCTAACAGGCCCCGCATCGCCATTGCGTATGTGAAAGGTTCAGCACTCGGGGCGGAGGGCGGATGCAATGGCCGAATACGGAGATTCGCATCATACGGCGCTGGTGCAGAGACTTGGAGGGGCTGCACAGTGTGGTCACTGTCGTTTGGCGCGATGAAAAGGATCGTTCTAAGTATGGCGATGATGACTTCATCTCTTGTCAAAGGTCGGCCGAAGCCCGTGAACTGGACCGAGAGATGGGATATCGCTGGGTGCTCCGGTATTTGCAATGACGCATCAATGACGTTTGTATCATTCATGCGTGCTGGCGTTGAGGGAATACTTGTCGACTGGACCATAGGGCCGCTCATATCGTTACTCGCTCCCATAGTCGATCGCGCATTCGGCTTCAGTATTTTGATATACCCCACCACGTCCCCGTCCCACTTCAGCGTAAGCTCAACAGTGTCGAAAATTTCATACAAAATGAATCCTCTGACTCCCGCATATAAGCCCCAGACCAGAAAGCGAGCTTCGATTGTACCTCCCGGCGTCAAACCTCTTGGCACAATCATAACGTCGGGGCTTCCAACCACCACGGGTGTCACGTCCGCGGTAAAGTTTAACATTGCGTAGGTGGCCATGGCCTCAACAATATTGAGGAGATAGACGTTTACGTCTAGGGGTGGTCCTTGGAGCTGAGTGGTAGTGGTGAAGCGTCGGTCGATGGCATCTAGCCAAGTCAGCTTTGGGAGGGAGTCATCGATGCGTGCAAGATTGTTGTTATCGACTTGCTGGATCGTGGCAGCGGAGATTCTGGTAGCAAGAGCCAGAAAGGCTGTGAGGAAGGGACAAAGCATTATAGAAGGCTTTGGGGACCAGGCTTGTCGTGTCGCTATCAGTCATCCCAACTGTAGAAGAGTAGTAATGACCGATGGAGAAAGCGTTGTTTAATGTTGTGGAATACATTTAGTAAAAGAATACCCGTTGCTTGCGCACTGTTGATTGCAGGGAATGGTCAACTAAATGGTTGTTACACCGGGAGGACGCGACATGCGAGTTGCGACGCCCTTAGGAGTTTCATATCGGAAAATACAATGAGAGGATTAATTTTGACACGAAGAAATATGGAGGTATGATAGTAGTAGAGCATCTTTGAACAGCCCTAGCTGCTACTCGGATCAGTCTCGCTCACCTGAACCATGTAGCGTATGTAACGACGTGGCGAGCTTTGTATATAGAGCGTAGAACAGCCGTGGAAACCTTAGCGCCAGCCTCCGCGTGTCCGAATATCATGTGAAACGTGGCTCGTAGGTCTAGAAGAATGAGGTCACAGTTTCAAAGTCCTCTGCCTGAGCGTGCAGTTTCGGAATGCTTTCGATCCGTAGGCACAGACTGAGGTAGGGATTTGAGGCCAGTTGACGGGTATTACATGTCAGATTGAACAGAAGGATCTCGAGACGTGAGTTCCAGAATCTACCACATCAAGCGCTGAGCGAGATGGCGATCTTGTTATCATCACCCAGACTAAAAGGGGTAGCTAACCATCAACGAGACCATCAAATGGATCGACTCGCAAACCACCTCGTAGCAGAACCGGATCAGGGAGGGAACACTGGTAGTGACTGCTACACCGGTGACACCATGACGAAGACCTATTATGAGGATGTAAACCTTGTATTATGTTATAGATTAGGTTGATCCTTTGCGTCGTTCGGCAGCTAGTTAACAAGGGGAAAGCCTTTGCCAAGCCGCTAACAGCCTTATCAATCTACTTTAAGTGGGCGAATCTGTCTTTCAGCATATCATGTCTATAAAATAGATATCGAGGGTGCATCAATGATAGCGACGGCTGTTCAACAGCGACGACGGTAATGATCGCTTTGCCGAAGATGTGAATGAGATGATGTATGTTCCAAGGGTAATCAATACATCAGTCGAGGGTTTCCTCAATCCAATCCTCATGGCAGAATATTGACTGGGTGGATTCACAAGCCACTCGCTATATGGATCATCGTGACAGCGCAAGATCTTAGCTTACTCGACTGAGACCCCCAACGCTAGTGTCGACAAGCTCGTTCGAGGAGGCCTGGATGATGGCCACAGCGCTATATTGCCTTCTGCTTTTGCAGGATTTGAATCGGTTACCATCGATCAGCCCAGGTATAGATACCCCTGGGTGCCAGCTCGATTGCGCCAGGTGTTTGGCCGAGGTCGGAATCCCACCACAAAGATGTGTATCCTGTCAATCGATCTTTGGATTTCAAGCCATACCCTTTCCTACGCTCTGATATCTTGAATTAGGTACTAGAAATCTCAGGGCATTCGAGCCATTGGCCGACGCGCTTGAAAAGGCCTAGGATGAAATGCCTGCATCTCTTTTTAGATTTGTCACGTGTTCAATCTGTCTCCAAACAAGTTCACACCCATCAACCTTTGATTTCGATATCAAGGCATACTCCAACTTGATCGATGAAGATCACCCGACCGTTAATCACTACCGTTGGTTCCATCAGACGTGGTTAATCAACAATATCTGATGGAGTATCGCATGACCTGCAAACACGCTGATATATACATTGAGGACGGAAATGAGCAGAAGAAGACGCTTGAGGATGTATGGGACCATCTAGACATTCTCGTCCATGACATGGCTTGTTCTCCGAGATATCACATAATCGCACTAGTACTTTACGCAGTCGCAGCCCCATTCACCGCCGTTGTTTGATACCCGATTCCTAATTGCCCGGTTCCCACCTCTACCATATTGTCCAGAACGACAAATTCCGTCGCAATGAACCCCACATTCCATCCCCAATCCGTCACGCCTTCCACCGCACGCGACAGTATCGACCACCTGTAAGGTTTCGGAGTCAGCTTGCCCTCGATCAAGGTAGGTTGCAAGACAGTCTTAGGAACAAAGCACTACTGAAACAAAGATCCAAATTTTGAAGCGGCCAAAATAGAGACAATGGCTCTAAAAGCGTAACATACGTCATTCCGTCATCTATTCTATGATTCATCCGCAGGAAAGTCGGACCCTGATGCCATTCAAAGTTGTATGGCGTAACGGGTCCATCGCCGTGATTCGCCACAATGGCTTTGACAATGTCGTATTGAGCTGAACCAGTGACGGCAAAGAGTCTTGATGGGTCGATACGCTTGATTGGGGATCTAAAGTTCTTGAAGATGAGGCTTGTGGTCGTGTCCACCACTCTGCCGTTGATGGTGTCTTTCACTACGATCTGAGGGGACGGGTCTGGTGGGATATCATTTCTCGAGCTTCAATTTGAGTCAATAGGTCTTCCTAAGTACTAGGACCGGAAGGAGGGGCTCACTTGGCCGTGTCTAGTCCGCAGGATGAGTTCAGAGCTATGAGGTCTGCCGAATTCGAAGGGAGGATTATGCTTGCAGCTAATGTTGACACACATAGCTGGCACAGTAATAGGAAAGAACGTGTGTCAAAAATTGGCTTCATCGTGTCGGAATGCGATATCAGAACAGGGCAGAAGTTCAAAAGAAAATCTAAAACCTATATACCTTTGCCAAATGAATGCCGCTCGTCACCCGTTTTGTGGATATCGCATGAAGCGCCAGTCGCGCGAACCGTGTTTGGAGAAGCACAGCCCCGAGCGCATCGCTTCCGGGAGTCTCGAATTTGTTTCAATGATTACCATATCAAATTTCAATGAGCATATATGCTGTGAATGGCAGGGAGAGGTTCCCTACAAAGCAACGGATGAAGAAGAGGCCTGGAACTCTGGCAACAATGGACGAGCTTGCAACTATCTTTAGAGGCCGCGTGCCAAGATATGTCTGACGCGTCCCAGTACCATTGTAGCCTTTGCTCATAAGGAAAGGCTTTGATAACATCTGTGTGATTGCATTTTCGATGGTGGCCACTTCGAAACCTTTCGCCAAGAAGAGCGTCACGTGACGACTAGCGCCGCGCTTTCTTGGCACGCTGCCACGTGTACCTCTTCATTGTCTCTTCTTTGCGTCCCAGGCAACGTAGCCTCATCGAATGCTTATACCAGAGGACTGTGCCGTTTCTTGCGCTCGACTCAGCCTCAAGGTTGATGCTGCGGTAGCTCTGCACGAGATGCATCGTGAGGCGCAGAACTATTAACAAGGCTTTTTCCAACGTTGCTACATAGTGGTAGATTAGTTGACGCCATTACACTGGGATTGAGACCATTCTTGTCATGGATTGGAAGTCATTATGACATCTTACCTGGTCTGAGAAAGATTCCGCCCAGGGACTGGGCAGACAAGCCGTCGTGATTCACGTAGGGCGGTAACTGTGCTTATGACCGTAGGCATCGTTGAGCTTGGTAATGGCTATTGGCTATTCCGTGATGACCATCGGACCTAAAAGGCTCGGGTCTACTATAGGACTATTTCCTACAACGATGGGCTGGATTACTCTATTCGAGACCTTTGCCTGCCCGCCGACAATGCTATCTCGCCCTTGGGGCCTCGATGTGTCCTACGAAGCTTCTTCCAGCAGTTCCTCTCTCTAAAGCAATGGTTGGGCAGGAAATTCGAGGCAATGACTGAGTACCTCTCAAAATCCAGAGCACAAGTTCAGCAAGGCCATGCCATGAGATCGACTTGTTAACAGCGAACATGATGAACCACCAATGTTAGCTCGTTGTCCGTACTTGGCTGTCTTGGGATATAAAGTAACGGAACTCAGGTGACAGAATATTAGGCACCAAAACGCAGTTGTCAGGACCAGAACGATGTGTACGTCCAGCTGGCGCGATCCGATACGGACCGGCCAGATAATTGCCGTCCGTCAATTCAGATATGAGGACTAGCCGGTGACATCGCGCCGCCCAAGGCGACAGAGAATGTAACCTCACTATTCGATACACGACGCGGGACTGTCCAAATAGCCCAGCAAATATCTTATCGAGGGCGACCCTAGGATTGGCCGTACCTGTTCTACGTAATCTGCATTCTGATGCTCGTGCACTGCAGCATAGACTATATTCAAGGTTCTGATCGAGATTTCTGCAAGACCTTTGAGCCAGGTGCAGAGCGCTTGAAGAGTTCTCTCTACAAACCCTGCAATCTTTTCTACCTTAATCGCAGATAAAATATCGCCGTCACGCAATGACTTGGACAATGAGCACTACTCGTCCGTTTTTGACAGCAACGAAGTGGCAGTCAGGCACTACCGAAAATTGAACGATGTTGGCGTGGAGAGTGGTATTACTGCACCCCGTCCAATCTATCCATACTACAAATCATCAAATTCTGCCTGTAGTCACGAAGGATGGATTGGCTGCAGACGGCGATGACTTTTGGGAGGCTATCAATGACTTGTCTTTGGGTATGATCCATTGTTGATGACGGGCTCTGGTCTGACTCTTTACAGGTTATAGTAACCAATTTTAAGACTTCAAGAAGCTAAGTCCGTCCATTGTCAGGTGTGAAGGACTGCAGTGTAATTGGGCAGATATCCTTGGCTGGTGAGCAGATTTCATCCCTGACAGCCCAATCTTAATGACTCTTAACGCACAGACAAGGTCTATGCAATCTCATATGCTTGCGTCGCATATCCAAGATACCAATTGGTCTCTGCTTGATAGTTCTGATATGGTCTGGCACTATTGAACCTCGAACTTTGACAGCCCTCACTCACTACTTTATCTGCAAACCGATCGTCGATCCAGTCTAACCAGATGCGCTGTGAAGCGAACAGCACCGGTATGTGCGTAACGTTCGCAAAGGTCACATACTCCAATTGTGTTTTTGGATACGCCGTGCATGTACTGTTCACCGCAGCGGTGGTGATAGGATAGGGTACCAAAGGATCAGACTCGCCTTGCAAAACCAAGAACGGACCGGCGACTGGCTTGCCCCCATTAGCGGTCAGGTTTTGCCAAGCTTGGGCGTAGTAATTCTCGGACCAGCCAGGTTTCACGAGGCCGGTCTCTGCAAAAAGAACGCTTTGCACGGCACTACATCCTTGAATCTCGGCTGCCAGGGCGACCAATTTCTCTCCAGCAGGGGTCAGCGCGTCAGATGATTGAAAGTCGGGGTAAATTGTCGATAGTCCGGCTGCAAAACCAAAGCAGACCGTATCCGCCGCGGCATCAAGGGCGGGTGCGTGATCTAAAACACGGGTCAAAGGAGAGCCAGCAATTGCACCTAGGTAACCCGCTACAGGTCTAGTAGCTTGTCTTTGGGCTGAGCCCCAAGCTGCTCCCCCACCCTCCGAATGGCCCATGATAACAAATTTCTTGGAAAGTTGCGAAAAAGCTGATTGTGCAGCTTCGACGGCGAAAAATATGTCATTGGCCAGGAGCGGATTCGCGAGTAACGGATGCGCAATCGGTTTCCCGTTTGCATCTCTATCGACGCCTAGACCTGCGAAGTCTGGAGCAACGACGACATAGCCCTGCAACGCCAGAGTATAGGGAGCACCAAACTCATAATCCAAAGATCTCATATGCGACGGTGCGCAGTTCCCAAAATCGCCACTCGCTCCATGTGCCCAGGCGACGACCGGCCATCCATCTGGCAGACTCCTTGGCATATACGGCCACAGAACGAATGCCGACACGGGCACAACGGAGCCATTGATGCCCTCGCTCTGGAAGATAATGCGCGAGAGAGCTGTGTTTGGTGGCAGGGTGTACGCAGAGGTGTTAGTAACGGCTTCCACCTTCAGCAGCGTACCAGCTGTAGCATTGGCCGTTTCTGGGGGAACGCGGTAGAAGGGATCGTCGTCGACGGAGCCGAAGGCATAGTTTGACCGCTCGTACTCAACAGCAACGGCGAGTTTGCTAGCTGTGGCACTGTCAATACCGGCTGCTGAAATCTGAGCGGGAGTGAGTGTTGCGGATGAGTTGAAGTTGTTGCCTAGGGTACTGAAGGTGTGTGTGGAGGTGATATAGAGGAAACATGCGAGTATGAACATTGCAGAGGTTCGGGGTTGTCGAGACGAGCGACTGCATAAAACGATATTGAAACTTCCAGAAAAAAGGAAACGGAAGCTATTTTATAGCTGAAGCAGGAGAGGAGAAGATGCACAGACAATGATACTCGCGCACCGCTCCATACCCGTACCTACTCCCCCGCATCTCTAGAGCACTTGGACAATGTCATTCTGCAGATAGGATAGAAAAGCGCTGTTGGTGCTTGGAGCGCATAGAATATAGATCTTGACAGATTTCGCGATCCCGCAAGCTCTCCGTCTGAGCACATACATATCCTCCTCATCCATAAATAGATGCTTCAAAATAAAATATAGCAAAAAAGTCAGAGCAAACACCGTGGATGTTTCTGCTTTGCGAGACAAAAAAATTAATAAAGAATGGGGCGTCGTGGATGGGGATAGCGAGAATCGAACTCGCATCTGAGGCGCCACAAGCCCATATTCTGCCATTAAACTATATCCCCCGAAATTTATTGCCACTATCTGAGTAGATATTCTTAAGACCATCACTCGATTGATAACATTGTAGTGTATACTCCTAGAGGTGGTTTGAAAAGGCACTTCATTTCTTTCCATTCGCGATTGCTACAGCAGGTTGTGCAAGGGAGATTTCGTCACAAGCTCTTGGCGTGGCCGGTCATGTAGGGTCCCGATTGAGGTTAGCGTTGAATTTCCACCTAGTCAAACCTAACGTCCCCTCGGTCTCTCAATGTTTGTTCACATTAATGAAGATTTTAGGCAGTGACGAGTCTGCTTGAGGCTCTGTCAACAAAGTAACAGTGCGGCGAGCAGACTGGCACCCTCACAATAGTCAATCTTACTAAGTCTGCTTGCAGGCTGATTATTGGTGCATACTGTTGAAACTTCGTTGATCAGTCATCGATGAACAATTGACCTATGGCTGACGCCGACTTAACATCGTCCTCTGACTTGAGGAGTGGAATCAAGTCACAAGTGTTGCATAGCACGCCATGCAACATATCACGGTAACACTTTGAAGTTGTTTGGTCCAAATCCATGGTTGCTTAACATGTCGCAGGGCGACAGAAGACAGCGCGAACCCTGCGGTGACAAGTCCACTTTTCAAAATACCGCTCGAGCTACGGATCGAGATATATTGTTACCTTCTACGATCCCCACGCATCATTTGCGTACGCAATTCAATACACGTTCGCAACGATCCTCCATATGACTTCGTGAGCTTGGCAGTGGTAGAATGCAGAGCTGCCGAGGATCCAATATACAGCCAATCAATGGGGGATGATGCAATTTTAATAAAGTGGACGATCTTAGAAAAGTCTGCAAAGAAAGGCATCGAGCCAGCGATTCTATTGGTCAACAAGCAAACATATGTAGAAGCTCGATACTTGATCTATTCCCAAAATCGTTTCACCTTTCACGTCGCGGAGACTACATGGACGAGCGTCTTCGAAGACAGCTCAAGAACTTGTTCTTTGGCGGAGAGACACGAACGCCAATATCGAGCCAGCAAGAACGCTGTCATAATCGCACAACGGCCCAAGAAAAATCAAGTAGAAATACTTTCGGTCTGCGGTGCTCCGAGCTGTCCCGAACCGTCATCGTTCTTTGAGGACCAGCCACGAGACTTTCGCTTCATGAAGAAAATGATCTTCGGATACACTATGGTGTCTTGCAGTCATCGTTCACGGGCAGATACCAAGCGGGAGCACATCTTTGAAGACACGTGTCACTACATCAGCCAACATCTACAACTAGTTCATCTCACGCTCATCGTTACCATTGATTGTCTCGCCAATTACGCTTCTAAAGAATACACAGATCGATTCAGGGAGCAATGCCTGGCAACGCTCCCTCAGATGAGTTGGGTACAGTGCCTAGTCCCTATCGTCACGAATTTGAGAACCCTACATGTTTCAATTCCTAATCTGGAGCCATTCGAGGAGGCCGTGATGGAGTATCTGCAACCCAAGATGCTTCAGACGCGAAAAAGCGTTCAATAGAGCGAGCCAAAACACCTATGTTGATAAAAGCGGGCAAGGGTATCAAATGCAAGCAAGACTATGGAATGGGTCGCTTACTCACAGGGACGATTAGGAAATGATAAGCTGGGCCAGAACAAGCATGCTTGAGGAACCCATGAAGTTGCTGTACATTAGCACGAAGGTGCGTCGAAGCCCAATATGGCTCAGGTAGCTAAGAAAATTGCGTATACAAGGAAGAGACACATCTCACCCAATGATCGGCACTCACCAAATAACATTTCCACCAAGTCTATCGCCCTACAGAGAAAAAGCCATGCTTTCAAGTCTACTCACTAATTCAAATAGGCACATCGACTCATGTTTTGGCCCAGAAGACTTATAAGGTAAGATCGCCCCCCTATGCCCCAGGTTATACAGGGGCTAAGGAGCTCTGCAACCACGAATGCACTTTGCCAAGTATCGCTTTCTTCAATGCCCACAAATACGAGTTTGGCTGTCCCAAAATCTCAATTGCAAACTTCATCCAATGATGTAAACAACCTTGACCTACACGTCTCAAAAACCAAATTTATTCATCAGCCAAACGGCAGATCCAAACTTCCATTCCTCCCTACCCCTCACGTGACTTCTCCTTGCATAGAATCCATCACCACTCATAATCACAGACATTGCGCCAGCCTTCCATCCCCAATGACTACCATACCAGCTCGAAGAACCAAGACAAGACCTCGCCAGAAAATATCCACTCCAGGATAAGTCTCCAAAAACAGCACCACCCCCATCCCCATCCCATCATACCCAACTCACATAAACCCACGCACAATGCAGCGACACACATCACCCCTAGCTTCCAAACCTGCGCTCCCCTGAGCCTCCAGAACATCTAAACCTCTCCTCACAGCACGTCAGCATCAGGTCCCGCCCTCGACGCCGTTCGAAGCATACAAATTCAAAACTTATGAAGCTTAGACCGTAAGGTACGTAAGATCATCATCGCTTGTCATCGTATATAAAGTTACCATCTGGTATTAATTTGACGCTCTTGATGAAGGGTTGGGAGAGTTGCTTGGTGGAACCCAGGTGATGTGAATGTTAATGATATGATATGGGAAAACTCGGGCTTTCCGGTCGCGAAGAGGCTTTGGGATTCATATGAAAGCTTACGAAGTAGGATGCTGCAGGTTAAGCGCTATTTTTTGTGAGTGGAAGATGTGAGAAGGGTTAGGAAGAGGAGGGTCTGTATGTTTATTATGGATGATGATTGGTGAGCATTTTGTTGGAGGGGGAGGGATGGGGATGCGGTTGTTGTCAAGGATTGTTGGTTTGAATTACTGTGAATTTTGGGACTTCAATGATGTCTCTCGGTGGATTGGGATAGCTGCTTTGAATATGTAGAGAGCTTGGTGTGATATGGATTGATCTGAGCTTCGGACGGATCTATAGGGACTCGTGCGAAGACGCAACGTAGCTTACATATAGGTTATGAAGGTCATAGGAGAAACATGACGCTAGAGTAGCCACTTGTGATATTGGCTCATATCAGTGCCAGCATGTGAAAGTCGTTCTCTTCCACGGACAACTCCTCGCTAGAGAAGTGTCATGCAAGTATAAAGCCAAATGTAAGCAGGGAAATTGTGGGAATAGTTGTTGGACTTGTCTGAAACATGTTTGAACACGTTTCATGCTGTCAACTTTGGGTATCTCCGAATCGTCCTGCAATGTCCTTGGAGGGATTCATACCCAGCGCAGCCAACACTCTTTGCAAAATCGAGGTTTTGGCTGAGTATGGGTAGAAGCAAGGTGTCCTCATTGACTCGGTGGCTGGGCGTGTTTTGGATGGCATATCGATACATACGTGTAGAGCCTATGAATAGAGCACCTGAATCGACATAATCATGCGTGACCGGGACAGGTGGAACAGAGAAGGCTTGCAGCTTTGGGAGATGCTGGGAATGTCAGTGATAATGATCATAGGCTCCCTGCTTGTGGTGCAACCGTATAGTTCCGACCCATGTTATCATTAGGGGGATCGAGCAAAGAGGATCGACCAATTTGAAAGGGGCATTGCAGCTCAGGTTGACTAAATGCTGGTTGTACCAAGTAGGCTTGTAGGTATAGTATAGTATACTACTTTTATTACCTATTATCAATCCTCGAGTTCACATTGCCGTAGAGTGCAATTTGGAGACGAAACACGGCCAAAGCGAATCCCAAAGCATGGCCTTCTAAGCAAGAGGTCAGCCCTAAACTAGATCTAGGACTAAAACGGCAAGCCCAAGTCCTCTCTCGGAGATTTCAGGCTTTGGGGGCCACTCCACTGTTACATTTTAACCACACGTGTCACCCTGTCGCCCTTTACTACTCCTCCCCACCACCCATGCGAAACGCAGCCGTTGTCGTATCCACCGGGCGCTGACATGCCTCCAGTCACCCAGCTGTCGGGGACAGAGCCGTCAAGTCACCGCTTCAAATTGCGAATTCTCTTGAAACATTTGGGATGCGGTGTGGATTGGCTCGCAGGCTGCCACCTACACATTGAATGGCGAAGACGTACATACCTCGCATCCTTCCAGAGCCACATGGCACGATAGGCTACGGGCCCCTCCGAATGCAGTCAGGCTTCCATGCATGCACCCACGGGCCAATCTGGTCTCCTGGGTGACTGCTTCGCACGCGCATTGGCCTTCCTGGCGACGCCCTAAAGGACTTACCGTCTTACCGAGGACTGCAGTGCTGACTGCATGATGCGATACTGCATCGGTGGGACAATCTCTGACTCTAAAGTTCCTTGTCGGGCTGAGTGTAAGTGGTGTGTTGACAACATTCTCCGCTTTTGATCTGATCGTGATGAGTGTGTATGCGTTGGCACATGGCCGTTTCATCCTTGACCGATTCTTTGACCACTGCTTATAGGACAGATCCTCTCTCTCACCAGGCCTGATAAACATATAAAACACTTCGTGCTTGCTTCTATTTATCAATTCTCATTAAACTTTCAAGACGTCTTAACTGCAACAATTTCCTTCTTGACACAACGAGCCCGACGTATCGCACATGAAATGTTTGACTGCGGCTGCGACCCACTAAACAGTTTCTACTCCCTCAATTACTGCATCCACCTGACCTACACACCAACTACACCTCCCCTACCTCCTCTCCACCAGAGACCGCATCGCAGGCCAAAATGTCATTACATACCGCCCTTCCCGCATCCACCAAGCACCATCATCCAATTGACAGCCCCGCCCCTCTCAGAACCACCAAATTGCCCCCTCCCTCCTCTCCCTCTGCAGCAAACTCGTCGGTTACGTCGATCGAGACGCCGGCCGACATGAGGCCTCGCTTCGCACCACTCCGCACTAATACCTCTTCCTCTACGCTTACCACACCCGCGAGCTCTTCAAAATCGAGATACACTGCGACTTCCTCATGCAACTGCTCCCCTAGCTCAACACTCTCCTCCACAGACACAGATTCACTGTGGTCGACATCCCTCTCGCGCTACTCCTTCTGCCTTGCAAACACATACTCCCGACCTTCATCTCGGACACGGATACCTAGGCGGAGCAAGGATAAGGGAGATCGGAAGCGAAATAGGAGGTCCAATACGACTATGAAGTGCGGAAGGCATGGTGATGAATGGCTTTTTGGCGGTTGGACCGGGGTTGTGAGGAGTATCTTGAGGTAGAAGAGGGTTCCGAAAACCTGTCGGCTGTTTAGAGGGTCGTGGAATGAGCTTGTGGAGTAAGATTTGGCGTCTGCCCTTTTGTCAATGTGTGTGGGACGGTTCAAGGACGCATCATGCCTGCATTTGGTTTGGGAAAGGATCTTTCCACAGATTGATAGTAAACTCACGCGTACAATGAAGACACTACATATCTATACAAGTGTTGCATAGTGTGCCACTTTATTTTCATTGACAACACCAGAATTCAGACCTACATTCTTTGCTCGATCCGTGACTCAACCTACTAATAACTCCTCCCCTGAACACATACATTGCCTCAATATCGACGATGATCATCAATAACTGCACCTCACTAGCGCTCAACTCCACAATTGTATTGAAGCCAGGCATGTAGAGCAATGGTTCGATGATCGCTCAACCTTTCTATCTTTGTTCATCTTTGGCTCCGCTTTTTCAATGTACTCTACGTCAATGAGGTAAGGTGTTTTTCTTGGCATTTACCGCCAAGCTTTGCCAAGCATCTCTTGCTAAATCCAGGCGCCGAAGCGCTGCCGCGATTCGATGGAGGCATCTCTGTGATAAGTCAGAGCTACCATATCTTGAGCGAGCAGATTGTTTCAGGCACACTTGTACTGGATGTCATGAATAGCAGCCAATATGTGGAATGACGAGGACAACAATCCCTACAGCTCCTTTGACCGCCGTGACTCCTCCGACAACCAACAGCAAAGCCCCCAGAACCGTGGTAAGTGCCCAATTCCAGGGAAAATCCTGTTGTTACACTTACGGCTAGATTTGCTGACTCTATGCATGTCAAAGGTTTTGAACGGTCATCTCCTCCCACCTCAGACGACGAACCCTCCCGCAACGACCCACCAGCATTTGTGTCACAGCCTCGAGATCTAAGTGACGAAGAGGAAGACTATGTGCAGCAGAGACGACCCCAGAAGAAGGGCGGCTATGACAGCCGTATCGAACAGATCCTTTACGAGAATGAGGACCTCCAGATTTTGATCACGGATGCCGGCAAGAGCCATGAAAGTGGGGGAAGCTACATAGCATATACGATTCGGACTGGGGTATGCCAGCGCCGAGAGTGTGAGGATGATTATCTGATACTGTGTAGGAATGGGAAGTTCGCAGGCGGTACTCCGAATTCAGCTCCTTACGAGCTACCCTCGTCAACCTCCACCCAACATTAATCATACCTCCGATCCCGGAGAAGCATTCGATGGCCGACTATGCCGCCAAGCCCACAAAAGCGAAAGAAGATACGAGCATCATTGATCTACGGAAACGAATGCTGGCTGTTTTCCTGAACCGCTGCCGGAAAATGAAGGAGGTGCGAGAGGATGGTGTCTGGTGGAGGTTCCTGGACCCGAACGCAGGCTGGGTAGGGTCATTGCGAAAATGGTCGAATATTGAGCTGATAATTGGAACAGAGCGAGGTTCTACACTCGCATCCAGCTGCATCGGTACCCAAGAGTATTTTCAAGGCCCCTCCTCTTGACCCCGCAAACCCCACACCCGCACATCAATGGCTACCTATCCCAGCTTCGTCCGCCAAACTGAAGTCTGCGTCGAGAACCTCAGCCACAGGTACTCCATCATCTCCACCAGGCCAGTCCTACATGGCCTCCTCCGCAGCCCACACTATACCCGGACCCCAGGTCTTTGGCCGCTTCCCACCCTCTTCCCAGAGCCTCTCTGAGCAAGATCTTGATCCATACTTCAACAACTTTGAATCTTCTACCCGGGAACTGGAACTTCTCTTGCAAGGGAACATTGAGAAAGTCAATCGACGAACCCTGACGCATCTTTCATCGCTCTCAACCGATATGGCAGAATTAGGTGCACGCTACAATGGTTTCTCACTCTCAGAGCAATCGCAAACACTCGCCACCGCCATTGAAAAAATCGGTCAAGCCGTGGATTCTTCGTACATTGCGACCGAGGAACTCTCTTCTACTTTGGGGGCTAACTTTGCGGAGCCAATGCGAGAAAGTGCACAGTTTGCGGGTGTTGTGCGCGGCGTTCTAAGGTTTAGAATCATGAAGCGGATACAGCAAGAGATGACGAAAGACGAGCTTAATGCGAAGAGACAGCTTTTGGAAAGCTTAGAGAGGAGCGAATTAGAAGCCAATCGGATAGAGCAGTACCTTAGCAGTGGTGGCCATCAAAGCGGGCCTCCACCGAAGCGGGCGACATCGGACGCTTCCACACGAAACATCAGATCTGAAGCCGGTACTGGGCGGTCAGAAGGCGAAGATCGAACATCTATAGATTCCGACTTGCCTCCTACACACGGTGATGTGCCTTCAGCACCGCATGGCGAATCGAATCCATCATCGCCCTCGAGATCTCGCAGCAAAAGCGGAAGCAGTGGATTCGTAGCAAATAAAATATTTGGGAGACTCAGCCATACGTTCCAGGGTATTGTCGATGCCGACCCGGAGCGGACGAGGCGGGATCAGATTGGAAAGACCAAGGACAGCTTGGTTCATGTGAGCCTTCCTTTCCATGTCACTCTGGCGCAAGCTGATGAGACTATAGCTCGAGCAAGCCTTGCAGGTATCAGAGCAAGATGTCAAAGATGCTAGTGCTGGTGTACTAAAAGACCTGAAGCGCTTCCAGTCAGAGAAGGAAGATGATCTAAAGCGATATATGGTACTAATGATCACATCCTTTACTTCTCGCCCTTGATTAACATGATTTTAGATTGCATACGCCAAATGCCATATCGACTGGGCAAAGAAAAACGTGGACACTTGGAGAGAAGCGAAGGAAGAGGTTGACAACATCGAGACGAGGTAGCATTAACGCGGCGTTTGCGAGACCTGATATCCAGGAGTCGGATATAGATAGGGTACCTGCATATGACACAATGGCTAGATGTTAGCATCTAATGATGATTCGAGAACTTCTTTTGCGTGACATCCGACAGCCCTGGCCTCATATTGGTATGTGGTACCTGCATATCTTGCGCTCTAGCCACGCGATATCAGTGGCTGAGCGCCCGCGGGGAGGGTTTCGAAAAGTGTCCGCGTCTCCCTGATAGCCTCGCTGTTGTCAATCACAAACTGTTGCACTTAGATCTATAGTTCTGTAGTACCAAACTCCCATCTTCACAAACCACTTCTTCAGCAGCGTGCAGGATTCCCCCGGATCGACGGATCTGCAGACAAAGTCGAACAGCCTTCTTTGGCTTGCTTGGCACAAGGACCCTTTCCCTCGGTTGCCCCCTCGTGCCCCCTTCATCCGCCGCCTCGCAACGTGCATCAGAAACGTTTGTTTTCCCGGCTTTAGAGGTATCATCATTCAACGTATCATTGATCACCCAGCCGACCGCGCGTCACCGAACGAAATCGCGTATTCAAGGTTGAGACAAACCACGGGCTGGCTGTGCAGAGCTCTAATTCGGGTGGACCAACAGGGGGCTGCAATTACAGTCAGATCAGCTTTCGGGGGCCTTGCGCCGCTAGGAGAAGCCGTCAATACACGACCACACCTAGACTCCGCATCTCCATCTCTTCATCAGCGCCCCTTCTCAGTCCACGACGACGACGCTCACGACTTGTATCGCGACAGCAATCGCATCATTGCGACTCTCTCGTCGAAGCCGCGCGGCCGCCGATGGCAGCGTCCTCGCCTTGCCCCTCCCTCCACTCCACTTGAACGACTCGCTCCGTGCGGAATCTACGACGCCTATATTTATTGTATAATCTTCATTGCTATTTATCGCCACCTATTGCTATACGACTTTCTGGATACCCTCGCTCGCTCGCTATGCTTTTCTCACGGCGGAACCCCCAGTTGCTGGGGGCGTTGAGTGCGCTTCTTTTTGGTGGACAGATAGTGCAGGCTATCAAATTGGATCTCGGAGACACTGGTAGGAAACCATGCTCGGCCTAGCGGAGGGATCTCATTTTGCCTCTCGCAATGATTTTGCATGTTCGGCTGGCTGACTCGGGTCCCTTGTGATGCAGGTTCAATCAAGGCAGCAGCAGCTACAACAGCCCACGGTATGATGAGTTACTATAAGGGAAATATTACAGGAATGGCGCAGGGTTTACTGCCGGATCCGTATTATTGGTGGGAAGCAGGATCTATGTTCGGACAGATGATTGAATATTGGTATTACACCGGAGACAGTACATACAACGACGTGGTCATGCAGGGTTTATTGGCACAAGTTGGCCCTGACAACGACTTCATGCCGCCGAATCAAACGAAAACCGAGGTATGCAATCTTGCGCCCACTCCTACACCACCACCACAACACTAGATGAAAGGTTACGTGAGAGGCATACGGGGACGAAGCAGCTAACGTAACTCAGGGAAACGATGATCAAGCATTTTGGGCATTCGCAGTCATGTCTGCAGTGGAGTTCAATTTTCCTGCACCTCCTGCTAGCTCGAAGACATCGTGGCTGGCGCTCGCGCAAGCAGTATTCAACCTACAAGCGTCTCGTTGGGACGACCAGAATTGTGGTGGAGGACTCCGGTGGCAAATCTTTACCTGGAACAAGGGCTATGATTACAAGAACAGTATCTCGAATGGCGGCTTCTTCCAACTTGCAGCTCGTCTGGCCAGATACACTGGCAATCAAACCTATGCGGACTGGGCGGACAAATCCTACGACTGGATCATTACGACACCACTATTTACTAATGAATATATCATCTACGATGGCGCCCAGATTGAAAACAATTGCACGGTAGCAAATAAGCTGCAATGGACTTATAATATTGGCACTTATCTCATGGGTGCGGCAAACATGTATAATTACGTACGTATAACGTATCTCCACTTCGAAAATCATAAATTGTTACTGATATTTTCGCCTCCAGACGAATGGAGATGCTACCTGGCGAACCCGTATCGAAGGCATACTAAATGGTACCAATGCCTTCTTCCCAAGCGTATACGGCGGCGGCAACATCATGGTCGAAATAGCCTGTGAACCGCAGATAACTTGCAATTATGATCAACCTTCTTTCAAGGCATACCTCTCACGCTGGATGGCGGCTACTACGCAAATCGCACCCTTTACATCCAATTTCATAATGCCCAAATTACAAACTTGCGCCACAGGTGCTGCAGCACAATGCTCCGGTGGCTCCGATGGTCAAACATGCGGCAGAACATGGTATTCGTCAACCTGGGACGGAAAATTTGGCGTGGGCGAACAGATGTCAGCATTGAGTGTCATTCAGGCCAACTTGATCAGCAAGGTTCCCCCCCCTTTCACGGCCAACACTGGGGGAACGAGCAAAGGAAATCCTTCAGCAGGCTCATCGGGAGATAACCCGATGTTGGTTGATGATCCCAGTGCTAATATGAAGATTACGACTGGGGACAAGGCGGGCGCGGGCATTTTGACGGCACTGGTGCTGATGTCCCTCTGCGGTACCATTTTCTGGATCTCGTTCATATGAAAAGGACATAATCTTGAGCTTGGCCGATGTTGTTATGGGTAAAGGGATGTACATATTGTGATTCCTTCTGGCGTGAGTTGGGGATATCAGGATCTCACATCGTATGGGAGGTGTATATTGAAATGTGATATTGATATCTATACATTCTCATGGATTATGATGGTCTCTGACGTGACTCGGCGATCTTACGGCTAACAATTCCGAGAACGATGAGATTCTTTCACAGTGTTGAGCAGAGCATAGGATGTGGTACTGTATTCACGGAGTGAACGAGAATGAAGCTCTAGGAGCATAGAATAGCGGCCTACTGTATGTTAATGCAAGTCTCACTACAAACTTGTATCTTCTTTCGTTGACACATTCCATACCTTCCATCAGCCACCTAGTCTTACGCAACTAAAAGGGAAGTGAGCGTAAGACGTATACATCTCGAGGTGACTAGAAATAGTGGACGTGTTGAGCTTGGCAGATCGACGCGCTCCCACAAGCGAGGACAAATGCGGTAACAACGATAGTCAGCCATCTAGAGGTAGTAGCAGTCGACCTTTGAGACTGGTCAACGTCTCACTCTCAGCACTCTGAAATAAGACACCTACAAACATTGTAAGGTAGTCAAGACACTGTCTCGACTGTCCCGGCCTACAAAGCTCTCCTTCTGCCTAAGAGCCTTATTTCCGTAAGGGAATAAGGCCATCAGCGCTTTCACGACGTCGTCCTTCAAGAAGCGCAGGCTTTCTCCCCCAAATATTGTCGAAGACACATCAGAAAGCAGGGATACCTCATCTCCGCCTTCGTTGGTGACCACCGATCCCGCTACCAACCTTGCCCTCTCGCCTACGATCCCACGAAACATACCACACCACCTTGTTTTGGAAGGAGCAAGGACCGGGACGTCCCCAACGCCAGAATTTGCAAATACGGCAGGAAGCTCGCCAAGTGCGTCATTCGCTGGGGTCACTCTCGATAGCGACGGCTACGCCTCCAGTACTGACACGGTTGGAACAAATAAGAGGTGGGGCTCGTTGGCGAGCAGCGGGCTGCGCGGTGGAGCATCATCGCCCATTCGTTCCGGATCACCGGCCAAAAGACGTGCTTCAGCTATGACAAACGAAGATGTAGACATGGATGGGAATCAAGAGAATGATACTGCTGCTGGGACTGGGGCTACACAAGCTAGGAGTGACCTGGGCTCAATTCCAAGGCGTACTTCTAAGAGTTCAGGAACACGTCACAAGAGAGAAACATCCGTTGACATGCTATCCCAAGAGCTAGACCAGCAGAGCGGCACTTCATCTACAAGTTCCACGTCCGGTGGTGACCGCTCAGTAGCTTCGTCAGCCTCAAGCGCTGCTACCGCGGTCATACCGTCCATCGACGAGCAGATCAAGCTGGTGACGGATATCACTCGACAAGAACTGCAAGAGGGCCAAAAGGGCTATGTTGTTGCAAGTAGGTGGCTATCAAGGGTTCTTGCTCGAGGTACGGAAGCCGAAAAGACAAGCAAGTTTGGTAAAGAAGCTAGAGAAGGACCAATCGGAGCAGTTGACAACGAGGGCATTAATCTCATCACAGACCCGTCAGCCGGTGGATATAAAGACGAAGCTGGCGAGCCTTTCGTCCCTTTGAAGCCGGGGCTTAGTATGAGTGACGATTTCGAAATCCTGCCACAGGCTGCATGGAATCTCATCATACAGTGGTACGGACTTTCGAAAGGTTCACCAATCATAAGAAGGTATTGCCACAATACCAGTACCAGCGAGACCCAGGAAAATCTACAGTATGAGCTGCACCCTCCAGTCTTTACCATTCTGAAGCTCCCTGTCTACGAAGGCACGACCACTAAGTCCCTAAAAGAGAGGGACGCAAGTCCTGTTAAAGTTCTAGCAAGCCGACATGATCTTTACCAGAACTTTCTGAGGCAAGCAAAACAAAAAGCTGGTATCGATCTCAAAACCAAGGTTCGAGTGTGGAGAATATTGGGCGGCCTGGAGAAGGGTTCTCAGGGCGGTATGATGACACCCGCAGCGTCACGAAGCAACTCTCCTGCACCTGGTGCGATCTTGTCGGTGGATCCTGGTGATAAGCTCGTCTTAGATCTAGAAAAGTTCACCGGGCTACAGCTTGGGCCCCAACGTGAAATGATCGATGTTGCCGATCACACTGCCAACGAAAAGTACAACGGAAAAGGCTCCAGATTAGATGTTGTTGGCCTTCTCCAGGATGAGGTACTAGTACTCGAGGAGATGATAGGTGGTCCAGCAGGCGGAGAATGGCCCTCAGATACCGCGAAGGCCAAGTCTGGCAGTGTGCCCATCAGCGTCACGAAGAGTGGAGCTACCAGCGTCCAGAATTCTCTCAAGCCGACTGCCAGTACCAGCAGGAGCACAAGTCCGGCACGAGGAGGGATTATGAGCCGTGGCCGTCAGGCCAGGAACGGCCGTACACCCGGTACAGTGGGCTTGAGTAACCTCGGCAACACTTGCTATATGAATTCAGCTCTTCAGTGTGTTCGTAGTGCGAAGGAGCTGACTGAATATTTTCTTCGTAAGTGCCCGAAGTATCTAAAGTCTTCGAATGCTCGCTGACCGCGCACAGAGGACAAATACAAGAGTGAACTGAACCCAGATAATGTGCTTTCTCATAATGGGCAGGTTGCCAAATCATATGCAACCCTGTTACACGAGATCTACAATGCGACTGGTGTGGCTTCCTTCGCTCCAAGACAGTTCAAAAACATAATCGGTAAATACGGCCCCTCATTCTCCGGCTATCAGCAACAGGACTCTCAAGAATTCCTATTATTTCTCCTTGATGGTCTACAGGAAGATCTCAACCGTGTTCTCAAAAAGCCGTACATCGAAAAGCCCGACTCAACTGACGAGATGGTCCATGACACTGCTGCATTAAAAGCAATGGCGGACAGGTGTTGGGATATTTACAAGGCACGCAATGACTCAGTCATCACAGATCTGTTCGCTGGCATGTACAAATCCACTGTGGTCTGTCCGAATTGTGATAAAGTGAGTATCATCTTCGATCCTTTCAATAACCTCACCTTACAACTGCCAATTGCGAGTGTCTGGTCGAAGAAAATCATTGTCTTCCCTCTTCATTCGAAGCCAGTCGTTGTGGAAGTTGACATAGACAAAAATGCGAGCTTCCAAGCTCTCAAGGAGTTTGTGGCTGTTAGAGTTGGGATTGATCCCAAGCAAACAATGGTAGCGGAACTTTACAAGCATGGGTTCTATAAGTTGTTTCAGGACACTGCAACTATCAGGGAGGAGAATATCGCCGAGAGCGACACTGTAGGCATTTGGGAGTTCGAGGACCGGCCGACCAACTTCCCAACGAAGAAGAAACCCCAGAAGGCTTTCCACTACTCAAGCAGCAACGACGAGGAGGACATTCCACATGATGATTCACCAGTCGCAGATCGGATGCTTGTACCTGTGTTCCATCGCCAACTGAAGGGTGGCCCAAAGATGTACCGCTCAAACAGCCTATTCGCAGCTCCCAGCTTCATTGTTGTGAACCGTGAGGAAAGCAAAGACCTTGATGCCATTTTGCGAAAAGTATTGGCTCGAACAGAGATGATGACCACACGAGACTTTCTGCGAGAGGAAGGTGGATCGGACGAAGATACAGCAGAGGATTCGGATACTGTCCTCTTAAATTCAGATGAGGCATCGGAAACGCAAGCGAAGTCGCTCGAGAGCGAGGATGGTATGGTCGACATTTCCATGCGTGATGGCGACAAGGAGCCTGACTCCTCATCAGGTACGCAGACACGACCACTTGTAGAGCGTACTTGCAAGCCGGTTGCTCCTATGCTTCAACCAAGAAGCTTCATCACTCCTAGCGTTCGAAATCTGTTTGAGATGAAGGTCCTCCCTGCCGGTAGGACTATGATACCTACCGGCATCAACTACATCTCCGAAGACAGAAAAGATTACGCAACACTTGCTTCCCGGATAACAGAGGCCTCGCTACATCCAAAAACCAGTGCGAGGGATCAAATTACACAACGTCAATCAAATTTGGCTGAAAGCCCGATGACTAGTGACGAGGATGCGGACGATGTTCTACCTACCCTGCAAGCTCAACCTCGGGCTCGGGATGATGACAGTGACGACGACGGCCTACCGCCTGTCGAGCAGATAGTACAGCCTAGCACAGGCTTTAGTAAGTTCAACAGGTCTACGCCACGCAATAAGAAAGGGCTGATCACATACTCCCACAAAGGCAAATACAATCGAGGAGCTCCAATCAGGATGCAGGCCAGTAGGCAGGCCAGCAGGGAGGTGACGCCAACCGAAAGTGGCCCCTTGCTTCATTTAGGTGAATCTCTTGTACTTGACTGGCTGCCCAATGCGTACGATGCACTGTTCCTTGGGATTGAGGGCCGCGATGAGGATGACAGTATGCGAGGTGTAGCCACCTGGGAAAACCCACCTACGCTACCAGATCCGGAGCTGAACGAGAAGCGAAAGATTCGCAATAGTCGCAGGAGGAATGGTATCACTTTGGGTGACTGCCTTGACGAATTCGGCAAGCCGGAAATTCTCTCTCAAGATGATGCGTGGTACTGCCCGCGCTGCAAGGAGCATCGTCGAGCTAGCAAAACCTTCGAAATCTGGAAGGCGCCAGACATCCTGGTGGTGCATCTCAAGCGCTTCAGCTCTCAAGCGCGAATGAGAGACAAGCTGGATGTCCTTGTCAACTTCCCTATCGAAGGACTGGATTTGAGTACGAGGCTGGCTATCCAGGATGATGAGAAAAGCCCCATCTACGATCTTTTCGCTGTGGATAACCATTACGGCGGGCTTGGCGGTGGTCATTACACGGCTTACGCGCAGAATTACATAGACAAAGCCTGGTATGAATATAACGGTATGTTGGACCAGCAGAATCAGTGCGGCGTGAAGGATACTGACTGAAGCAGACTCGGCTGTATCACGACGTTCCGATCCCAAGGTCGTAGTAACATCAGCTGCATATCTCCTGTTCTACCGCCGCCGCTCATCCATCCCTTTAGGGGGCCCTTTCTTTGAACAGCTGCTTGCAGCTCCCGGCGCTAATGACTCTGAATCTCAGCCAACTTCCCGTGCACCATCACCGGCGGGGGAAGGCAAGCGTCTCGACGACTCCTCCCGCACTGGCTCGTCGAGCGCTTTACGAGGAGTAGGAGCAGCTCACCAAGCGGGAGGTGGTGGTTCGGCGGACGGGACAAGAGTGTTGACGGTGAGGAGAGGGATTGATGATGACGACCCTGTAGATGAGTTGCCTGGATACTCTGCCCAAGATCCTAGAGAAACCATGGACCCTCGAGATCTGCAAGAGCCCACCCTTGAGAGCATGGAAGTTGATGAGGGCATCGGCATGGACCATGATATGTGGCGCGGACCTCTCCAGTACAATCTACACGACACCGACCCTCCATGGAAGTTCGGCTCCAACCATGGACTAGCTCCAGCAAACAATTCACCGAGTGGAGGCGACGGCCAGGACGAGGACCTCTTTGCGGACGATAGCAGTACCAAGGTTGCCAAGAGCGAGATCAGCCGTGATGATGAAAACAGGATGGCTGACTTCAACGACGATGAGGGTACGACCAGCGGTGTTTTTGGAACACCGGAGCCGGATACCATTCCCATCCTGGACGTGCCTCCACCGCTGGATGACATGGACGAGGAGCAGGTGACTGAGGTGATGCTTGACGATGAGTTTCAGCATGATTTCGAGGACGCTCCTGAGAAGGCGGAGGAGCTGGACAGGCGTCTCGGGTTACGTTGATGATGGTTGCAGGTAGCGCATGCGAGGTTTCAAGCGTTCGATCATGGTAATTAGAGCAGCATTAAAAGCAGAATTAGACGGCATTCAATGCATGTTCCTGGAGCCCCACGTACACTCTGCGGTTTCGCTCCTGGTTGGCTGTTTTCATGAGAAGTCATGAAGTTTGATTTGATTGTTCATTGTGAGCACCACATTTGTGCTTATGCTGACCAGTTGCTATGGGCTGAGAGCCTGCTACTTCACATCTGTTGGTACGATTATGATACTGAACGTGAAGCATTTCAGTAGGCCATCGTACTATTCAGTATGCCAGCAACCCTTCAGCACGCCCCTTGGCACGAAATCTCAAGCCGTAGTAATAGCATACCTAGGTACTATTCTTGGGTAGGGAGCCTACCTACTTAAGTACTGCGGCAAGTCGGTGACAAAACCCATGGTACACTCACTAGCCACTTGGCAGAGAGCCCCCCACCTAGTCCCTACTGGAATTGTTGAAGATTCTCCCCCGGGTCCACCTCTTTATTCACTACTACGCAAAGTAGCTATTATACCTCAGCGACTCTGAGTCATAGTTTGCTAATGGTCAACAAATTCATATAAAGTACCTATGTTTGGTGCAATTGGTCCGGAGAAACGTTTCGCCACGCGCGTCAAAGTGGGCGGATCGGACGACCGGAGCGTCGGCGACTGCAAACACCGATGCGACCCCCACGTTCCACGCTGCACCGAGGCCGGAGATATCGCAGCTTGTGACTCTCGGACATGCTCAAAGGGCATGTGTTACGTTACACGAGGATGACTCACATGTTGTCGTGTGGATTGGGTTGATGACTGTCATGTTTGTTACTTGAAAAACATAATTGTTACCTGACAGGTCCGCATATTCTACAGATCCAGACGAGCAGATAGCCATGGCGAACAGTATCGAGACGGCACTGGTGGAGGCTATACGGCGCAAGAGATGGCAGCTTGATGAGGAGGTGGAGGTTTTTCGGGGATTGAAGGAGAGGGAGTTTAGGGCTTTTGAGGGGAGGTTGAGGATGTTGGGGGGGAGTGCTGGTGGGAGTG